>ERZ507073.216-NODE-216-length-59053-cov-14.393861_pt1 | contig 59053 bp, 62 predicted proteins | sample MGYA00512290_ERZ507073 | MGnify/ENA metagenome assembly ERZ507073 | reverse complement strand
CACGAAGTTCTTCGGGAAGTCTGCCGAAAAAGTTTCCTACGCCCATTGCAGGCTCCGTTGCCGCACCGAAATTGATACAATGTAACGATGCACCGAATACCCCATTAACGATGAACACGCCACCCCTTTAACGATAGTGAACCGGTGCAGGGGATTCGGCAGGCCTAAAATGTGCAATCAGTTTTCTTGCACACTCTTATTTGTATTTGTCCACTGAACGTGGCGGCCGGGGAACGGCACCGGAGATAATATACAAAAACGCCCGGACAGCAGAAAGCGATTCGAGCGCAAAAAATACGGTATTCAGTTACATTATGACCATTTTCGCACCGGCCGCCAGGCGGGGCCGGTGCGGTGGCCGGGATTTTTTTGACGATAGTGCAAACATCGTCTGAATTTGTCGTCGGTCAGTGTGCTTCATGGCGGCTCCCTCCTAAAGCCGCCGTGTCAGCGTATGGGCGTCACTCCTTTGTCGAGGACATAAGGAACGGCGGCCTTGATGTTACTCAAAAACCGCCGCAGTACCCTGAAAATCCATTATGGGCGCACGAAGCTGCCTGCCCTGCAACGGTTTTTTCTTTCCCCGTCAGGCGAGGCAGGATCGCTTGGCTTATTCGGTTTATTCTTGCTCTTGTGCGGCTGCCTCTTTCAGCCGTTCAAAGCTCTCATCGCTGATGATGTGTTCAATCCGGCAGGCATCGGCCTCCGCAGTTTTGGGGTCAACGCCTGCGGCGATAAGCTGCTCGGTAAAAAAGCAATGGCGCTCATAGATTTTTTCGGCAACCTGTTCTCCTGAAGATGTCAGGGAAAGTATGCCGCTTGAATCTTTACGCAGATATTTTGCCTTGGTTAATTCTTTTACAGCGCGGCTTACAGAGGGCTTTGTTACTTCCAAGTATTCTGCGACATCTACACAACGGGCATATCCCTGTTTTTGAAAGAGGATATATATGGCCTCCAGATAGTCCTCCATGGATGATGTTAAATTCAGTTGGCGTACCTCCTTTCAATTTTCAATTTTTCGAAAGTGACCAACTCGCAGATTGTTGTTGGAGAATAGCCATTCTTTTATACATTCCATCGAACTGAACTAATTCATCAGGTGAGCCCATCTGTTCAACTTTTCCATCTGAAAGCACTACGATTTTATCAGCACCAGCAACCGTCCTCATTCGATGAGCAATAATCAAAACTGTTTTACCTGCAATTAGCTGAGAGATTGCTTCTTGTACCATCGTCTCACTCTCTACATCCAAGGAGGCAGTAGCTTCATCCAGCAGGATCACGGGAGCATTTTTCAAAATTGCTCTGGCAATAGATAATCTTTGGCGTTCACCACCGGAAAGGATAGCACCATTCTCCCCAATGACAGTATGATAACCTTCTGGCAGACGGTTTATGAACTCTTCACATTGTGCAGCCTTCGCTGCGGCAACCACTTCTTTATCCGAAGCATCTTTTCTGCCAATCCTGATGTTTTCCATAACAGTGTTGTCAAATAAGACAACATCCTGAAAGACAATAGCATAATTTTTCAGAAGAGATTCCGGATCTACCGTTTTAATATCCGTTCCACCCAAAGTAATTCTGCCTCCTGAAACATCCCAAAAACGGGCAGCCAATTTTGCAGCGGTAGATTTCCCACTCCCGGAAGGGCCTACTAAAGCGGTAATTTCTCCTTGTTTTGCAGTAAAAGAAACATCCGATAGTACCGGTTCATCATTGTTATAAGCAAAAAAAACATGATCAAATACAATATCGAAACCATCCACGGAATACTCTGTGGCTCCTTCCTGAATCGGCTGACTCTCAATTTCTTGCATCCGAGAAATTTTCAATCGGGCGTTGAAAATTTCTGCTATATTGGCTAAAACTCCAGAAAGCGGATCGTAAATACGAGTAGCTGCCATTAAAAACATAAAATAAGTCAATAAAGTAGTTTCTCCGGAAACCAACAATGTTCCACCTGTTAAGATGACGGTGACAAGTCCCAATCGTAAAAAAGCTTGTCCAGTTGCCAAAAAAGTATCAGTGGTAAGTTCGGACTTAATCTGCGCTTTTTCCGCCCGATCCATTTTTTTGAAAAGGCCATGTAAATATTCTTCTTTACGGTTATATGCTTTCAGTTCCCGCACAGTTTCCAGACACTCTTGAATTCCTTCCGCACAGTTTACTTTTGCATCCAGATGTGCTTGTCCTGCCTGATCTTGTAACTTTTTTGAACCAAATACCATAATGAGTGAAATAGGAAACACCCAAAACAAAGCTAATCCCATTTGCCAATTGACAATAAACAACATAATAATAACAAGTATTGTGAAAATTAATGAGCCACCGAGTTGCGGGACTGCATGAGAGAATGCGTGCTCCATACCAGTACAGTCACTCATAATTGTAGTGGTTAAATCGCTGACATCTCTCTGACCAAAAAAAGACAGCGGTAGTTTACGCAATTTTTCAGCCAGAGTAACTCTTTTGTTAGCACTTTCGTTATAGGTTGCAATGAATACACTTCCATACTGGAGCCAATGAAAAGGAATCATCAAAAGAATAGCAACAACTCCTAATCCAATATACAGAAGCAGATTTGGAGCAACTTGTTCGCCAGAAAGCACAGGTGACAGAACTTCATTTAAGAACATGATAATAATACTCATGGGTATCATCAATGTCATATAAGATAGCGCTGACCACAACATTCCTTTTATCAGTTCTTTTGCACCTTTTTCACTTAAAGCCAAATGCTTTTGCATCCATTGAATCATACCTGTTCCTCCTTTCCAAGCTTCCAAGCTATGGATGATTGATAATCTTTCCACATTTTTGAATAAATACCTTTTTCAAACAACAGTTTTTCATGAGTTCCGCTTTCTTTAATTTCTCCATCTTGTAAGACAATAATCTGGTCTGCTGTTTTAACAGTAGAAAGGCGATGAGCAATCATCAATACCGTTTTATTTTGAATCAGTTTTTCAAACGCCTTCTGAATGGCCGCTTCATTCTCTGAATCCGCAAAAGCGGTTGCCTCATCCAAAATAATAATGGGGGCATCTTTTAGGATGGCACGTGCCAGTGAAATTCTCTGCTGTTCGCCGCCGGAAAGATATACGCCTTTTTCTCCAATTACAGTATCAAGGCCTCTTGGTAGCTTTTCTAAAATATCATCACATTGAGCAGCATGGAGCGCGGCTCTAATCTCTTCTTCTGAAGCGTCTGGTTTTGCAACACGTATATTTTCCCGCACACTATCTTTAAATAAATGAGTGTCCTGAAATACAAAAGCAATTTGTTTCATAAGTTCTTCACTATGAATCTGCCGAACATCAATACCGCCGACCATTACTGCGCCACTATCTACATCAAAAAAACGTGGAACAAGACTGGCCGCCGTTGTCTTTCCTCCACCAGAAGCACCAACCAAAGCAACCGTCTGACCAGGATAAACGGAAAAGCTGATGTTTTTCAAAGCCGCCTGTTTGGAACCAGAATATGTAAATGTCACATTTCTAAATTCTATAGAGGAATCTTTTGGCGTTTGAGGATTATCGGGCTCATCCAGCGGTTTTTCCTGAAGGATTTGCTCCATTCTTTGTACCGCTTGTCCTGCCTGCATACTCGTTTCTGCAGCGTATAACACCCTTGTCATCATAGATGCACAAACTGGTGAAAAAAGAATATAAAAAAGGAAATCTAACAAGAACTGCACAGGAGTTGCTGTATGTCCAAGAATAAGTATGGCAGCCGGTATCAATAAAAAGAAAGCACCATTTGTCGCAATAGTAAAACCAACCATAGGAACACGACAGTTGACCGAATATCCAGATGCAAATTCCTTATATTTCATAATTGCTCGATGAAAATTTTTAAAAGAAAAAACACTCTGCTGGAACACTTTCACGACAGGAATGCCTCGAATATACTCTACCGCCTGTGCGTTCATATCTTCTAATGCATCCATGTAGGTTGTCATAAAACCTGCATTTTTTCCTCCAAACATTCGGCTTTGAAAAAGAATACCAATAACCATGGGAGCCAGACAAAGAAGGCCCAATCGCCAATCAAAAGAAAACAGCATGACAAGGATAGCTATAGGTAACACCAAAGCACCAACCGTATCTGGCAATTGATGCGCTAAAAAATTTTCTGTCATATCTGTATTATCATCAATAATCTTCCGTAAACGTCCACTGGCCTGATGGCTAAAATAACCCATGGGGAGTTCCACAGCATGGCTAATAGCAGCCTTTTTCATGTTTTTAGAGATACGGAAAGCAGCAAAATGGGTACACAACAAGCCAATAAAGTAAAGAATCAAACTTCCCACAGCAAAGGCTACTGCAATCCAGCCATATTCACTAATTTTATTTGTGTTGTTCGAAAACTGCGGCCAGCTTTCAAATAAATCCTGAATAATGAAATAAAGGCACAAATAGGGTGCTAAACTTAAAATAGAACTGACACCAGAAAAAGTACAACCCAAAATAGTCAGCCTTTTATGTTTTCCTGCATACTGGAGTAAGCTGCAAAGCCAACTCTTTGTTTTTTTCTGTTCCATCATAAACTTCCTTCCTTTATAGGGTTTTGGAAAAAGGAGAGCATTTGTTTGATGCCATTTCTATCTAACGAATAGTTCTCCGTAATTTCACCATTTTTCATGTGAATAACATGTGTACAGCAAGATAAAATCAACTCAGGATCATGTGTAATAACGAACAATGTTTTTCCCTCTTGCCGGAGTTCCCGCAAACTATGAGCAACTTCTTCCATGTGATGAAGTCCAAGGCCACTGGTTGGCTCATCAAATACGATAATTTCCCTTCCAGAAACAAGAGCTGACGCAATCGCCACCCGCTGTTTCTGTCCTCCAGAAAGGGAAAGAGGATGCCTGCTTTTCAAGTCTAATAGATCCAGTTTTTTCAAAATTTTACACGCCCCCTCTTCATCTTCCGTTTCCATGCTGAGAAGAATCTCATCCAGAACGCTCTCTGTGAATAATTGGTGTCCTGTATCCTGCATTACCATGTAACAATATTTCAATCGTTTTTTCCAATTCAGAACCCGCCCTTTTATTTCCAGAATCCCACATCGTTTTTCCAATCCACACATACAACGTGCAAATGTAGATTTTCCGGCGCCATTCAAGCCGGTAACTGCAATAATCTCTCCCTTTGGAATTGTGGCGTTTGAAATATGCAACGCATCTAAGCCAGTACGATAGGAAAAGCAGAAGTCTTTCAAAAGCATCGTCTCTTCCAAGTCTGTTACATAAGCTGAAGAAAAATCTAAATTTTCCAAAGAGAGTGATCGCAGTCCCATCTTATGGCGTTCTTCTTCTGATAATTTCTTGAATTCATGCTGAGTAAATTCTTTGATAATCTTTCCATTCTTCAAATATAGAATCCGATCCGCAATGTCGGTTAAATAGAATAGGCGATGTTCTGCAATTAAAATTGTTTTCCCTTGCTTCTTCCAAACCATTAATGTCCTACGAAGATCCTGTATGGTAGCAGTATCTAAGTTAGAGGACGGCTCGTCAAGTACCATTACTTCTGGATAGAGCGCACTAACGGAACCACAGGCAATCTTCTGCTTTTCACCACCGGACAGATGGAAAATGCTTCTTCCCATTAACGATTCCAACTGAAGTTCTCGCACAGTTCGTTTTACGCGATGGCGTATTTCTTGTTCCGGTAATCCTAAATTTTCACAACCAAAGGCTATTTCACTGTCTGTGTCTACATTAAAAAACTGACTTTTAGGGCTTTGAAAAACAGAACCAACTATTGCGGCCGTGTCATAAAGTGGCATTTTAGAAATATTCTTGTCATCCATCCAGACTTCTCCCGATAAATCACCTTCATAAAAATGGGGAATTAAACCATTTACCAATCGGGTTAGCGTGGTTTTTCCGCAACCTGATTCACCGCAGAGTAAAACGCATTGTCCATCTTCTATCGTTAGATTAATGTTTTTTATGCCACAGGTCTGTTCATTTTGTCCGTAAGAGAAGGATACCTCTCTAAACTCAATCATTTGGTTCAACCTCCTCAAATAGAAAAGGCCGAAAAAATGACCCATGCTACTGTGACACCACATAAAATAAAAATAATGACATCCGGAAAATGAAATCCAATCTCACAGATATTTGTACGTTTTAAGGGTGCACCTAATCCTCTGGTTAATGCCGCCGCAGAAAGTTCTTCCCCTATTTTTACAGAACAAGTTATCATAGGGATGAGCCGGTATTCTAATATTTTAGAGGACTTCTTTCCTCCAAAGCGTATACCGCGCATCTTCATTGCATCACTGATAGAAGCAGCCTCTTCTAACACCGTAGGCGCAAATCGAAATACCACAGATAATGGAATTGTGATCTTAGAAGGCATGTGCATTCGTTCCATTCCAGCCATAAACTCACTTACTGTAGTTGTAGTTACCACGAAATAGGCTATAATAAATCCGGGAAGAAATCGACAAAACGTTCCGGCTAAAATAAGCACCAAAAAATTTGTGAATCCTGTTAGGATAGGCAGTAGAATAAGTTGAGCCACATAGCACACAGTATATGCTATTATATAAAGAGCGGCATGAAAGCCTCGACCAACTGATATCAGCATGGCGAAAGGAACTAACGACAACACAGGGCGGAGAAAATACATAGCGTTTCCCCCTGCGCCACCCAACACAAAAACACTGATAATTAAGATTAAAAGAAGTTTTGTGCGTGGATCAAAATGTATCCCCTTTTTCTGCTGCTCACTGCTCAGAAATTCTCTCCTCATTAAGCAATCCCCGCCCGTTTAAAATGTTTTTTACAAATCGCCTTTCCAATAAGTCCTCCCAGCAAACCAAAAATAAAGGTTGCAATCAGCAGAATCGGTAAAATCCACATAGGCATATAGGAAGAAACTGTAGATACATATTCTACGCCATAGCCTTCCTGAAGCTGTGCCAAATATGCTTCTCGCCCAACAAAGAAGGGCATTAGATTTCCAAATTCCCACATACTGAAGAAACCACAGGCAAGAATAGTCCGCTTGGCACTTTGGTATTTTCCGCTTTTCAATACGAGATCAGCAATCAAACCAAAAACAAGGCCCGTGATAGCAACCCAATATCCCATTCCCATCACGAACATGAGGACACCGATGAGCGTACCCATAATTGTTGTCATTCCAAATTTTTTTGCTTTTGTTACATAGAGCATAAAAGGAATACCGCCGATTAGGGGACAAAAAACAGCAGTCAATGGAATAAAAATTGGAATAAAAGATAATGCTCCAAAAATTCCAATAATTACAATGTAAATAACGGTATAAATACCAACAGTAATAAGGTCTTTACCGCCAATATGATTTGAAACTTTTTGTGTTACATCCTTAGCCATGAGAATGTACCTCCTTGAATTTTATTTTATTTCTGCTCCGATAAAATCGGTAAGCAAGCAACGTAAAGGTTAGTTTTTGCTAACTAATACTCCAAAAAGATGGGGCTTATAGCCCCAATATTTCTCGCCAGCCCGCGAATCGAAATCGTTTCACTTGCTCCATAAAGTCCACAGCCTCTTCTTTAGTAAGGTTGTGAGAAACAATTTCGTAAAGCTCACGGAAGCCAGAAGCACACATTACATGAATAAAAAAATCTCCCACTGGTTTTCCAGATCGATTAAGAGAATCTATCATCTTCTGATAAGAAGCTTCTTCTATTTCAGACAGTTGGTTTAGAAAATGACTATACGCATGTCCTTCTGAACAGCAAAAAATCAAACGAAAAATATCGAAATATTCATAAATATACTCCAACATCCAGTCGGTTCCCTTGCTGGAATCTTGCGTTAATTGTTCTGATTTTACTGTAGGAATAGATTCTTCCATCCGATTGTGCATTTGCTGAAATTGTTGTAATAAAGTATCTGCCGGTTCTTTTACTAATGCCTCGAACAATACTTCCTTGTTTTTAAAATGATTATATAGTGCGCCAGTTGTGGCTTTCGCATCTTCCGCAATTTTTCTCAGGTTTGCTTTTTGATATCCTTGCTCCAGAAATTCTTTTTTAGCACACTCCAAAATTCGTTGACGAGTTTGCTCAGAGCTATAACTCATAAGTTCACCACCCATTTCGATAACAAAAAAATTTTTCATAACAATGTTATCACATTTAAAAGGCGTTGTCAATAAGAACTTAAACTCATTTCTGATTGAATAATTTCCTCCGCCTGTGCTTTTAGCGTGTTCATCATCCCGGCCCAGCGCATGGGGGCACGGGCTTTCAATTCTTCGGTCACGCCCGCCGCCTCCATCATGCGGGGCAGCATAGCGTCCATCCGTTCCCGCGCCGCCCGAGCAATCTCCAACAGGTGCGGGTACAGCTTTTCGCTCAAAATCAAGCTGCTGTAAAGGCCGGGCCGGTGTTCCTTCAGGTAGCGTTGCCGTCAACCATCTTTAGGATTATATCTCCGTCCCATCCTTAAAGGTCACCCGGATGTCCTTCTCACTATATACCGTGACGAAATCCACAAGACTCGACCACAGCCGTTCGTCAAATTCTGTAATTGTATCCTGTGTCTCCAATGTCTGAAGAAACTGCTCCAACAGCTTTCTGCGGTCGGCTTTATCCGCAATCGCCTGGGTGATCTCATCGTACTGTCCTTTGACTGCTTCATAGCGGCTGACCAGCCCATTGTAACGCTCGGTGTATTCGTCCTGGTCAAGGGCGACACGGGCGTTCTCTGCAACACACCGCTCCACCAGTCCCACCACAACCTCCAATTCTTCCTTCAGTTCCGCCTGCCGTTTCTCCAGCTCTGCGCTGTCGCACAGCATGGCGATGACCATCTGCGCATTGGCGGACAATTCTTCCTTCTCTGAAAGCAAAATATTGACCGCCCGGACAAATGCGTCTTTGACCTGATTTTCTGTGACATGGGGCGTACTGCAGGGCTTTCCGCCTTTGTACTTGTGGTTACACTGGTAGATGACCCGGCGGTATTTATCTGTGGAATGCCATACCTTCGAGCCGTACCAGCAGCCGCATTCACCGCACTTGATTTTAGAAGAGAATATACTCACGCCGCTGTAGCGGTGCTTGTCCTTTGTCCGTCTTGCCATCTCTGCCTGGACATAATCGAAGGTTATCGGATCGATGATAGCCTCATGGTTGCCCTCCACATAATACTGCGGTACTTCACCCTCATTCTTTTTTGTTTTCTTCTGAAGGAAGTCCACTGTGAACTCCTTCTGCAGGAGGGCGTCGCCTTTGTATTTCTCATTGGTAAGGATGCTGCGGACGGTAGTCTGGCTCCAGACTGCTTTGCCGCCCGGAGTCGGCAGTTTCCGCCCCGTCAGTTCTTTTGCGATGGCGTGGCAGGTCAGGCCGTCCAGAAACAGTTTGTAGATCAGCTTGACAGTCTTTGCCTGTTCCTGGTTGACCACAAAGCCGCCGTTGGGACCCCGGTCATAGCCCAGGAACCGCTTATAGGCTACGCTCGCCCTGCCGTCTGCGAACCGCTTCCGCTGCCCCCAGGTGGTATTCTCCGAAATGCTTCGGCTCTCCTCCTGGGCAAGGCTGGACATGATGGTAATGAGCAGCTCGCCCTTGGCGTCCATCGTCCAGATATTTTCCTTTTCAAAGTAGATTTCCACGCCTTTTTCCTTCAGCATCCGCACAGTGGTCAGGCTGTCTACAGTATTTCTGGCGAACCGGCTGACACTTTTTGTGACAATGAGGTCGATCTTTCCGGCAAGGGCATCCGCCACCATCGCCTTGAAGCCTTCGCGCCGGCGGGTGTTCGTTGCGGAGATCCCTTCGTCCGTATAGATAGAAACAAACTCCCAATCGTCCCGTCCCTTGATGTAATTCGTGTAATAGTCCACCTGCGCTTCGTAACTGGTGACTTGATCCTCATGGTCAGTGGAGACGCGGGCATACCCGGCAACCCGGCGTTTCCGCTTGCTGCCGATGGGAACAGCCGTGTATTTTTTAATGGTCGCCGGAATCGCCGTTACTTTTCTCTGCGCCATTCGTCTTTCCGCTCCTTTCTCCTCGCCATTTCCTTTCTCATAAATTCCGCCTTTGCAGCCCGCCGCTCCGGCGTCCAGCAGTCCTGATGCCCGGTGTTCGGGCAGTCTTTTGTTATCACGCTGCTGTCTGCCATGTGGAACTCCAGCGTATAACGCTCCGGCACATCGATATGGTCTACCTGTTCCAGAAAGACAGATTCGTCAAACTCATCAAGCTTCAGAACTTCTGTGCAGACCCTGACCATGTTTTTATGGTTGATGGTGCCGCCCACGGGACAGCCCGCGCCTATTTTCTTTTTCTTCTTGCTGCCGCAGTTCCAGAACTCCTGAATATTTCCATTTTTTACACGCTTATTGTGCATATAGCTCTGCCCACAGTAGGGACATTTGATTTTGCCCGTAAAGCAGGAAGTGTTCAGGCTCTTATTGGCCAACGGTCCCATCTCCCTGCGCCTTGCCATCTCCTCCTGCACAAAGTCGAAGGTCGCCTTGTCGATGATGGCGGGATGCGTATCCTCCACATAATACTGCGGAAGCTCCCCACGGTTCTTTTTCTTCTGTTTTGAGATGGGATCTGCCACAAACTCCTTCTGCAGAAGAAGGTTTCCCGTGTAGGTCACATTGGTCAGTACCACCTTGATGTTGGAATCCGCCCAACGGCAGCCGTCCCTGGTTGTGATGCCCTCGGCGGCAAGCTCCCGCTCGGTTTCCAACCGGGATTTTCCGTCCAGAAAGTTCTGGAAGATTCGCTTTACGATTTCCGCCTCCTCCGGTACAATGACCAGTTCGTCACTCTCCCATCGATAACCGTAGATGCGGAAGTGGCCGTTGGGGATGCCGTTCTGCATCCGCTTTCGGATACCCCATTTCACATTATCAGAAATGCTGCGGCTCTCCTCCTGGGCAAAGGACGCCAGGATGGTCAGCATCAGTTCGCCGTCCCCGTCCATCGAGCGTATGCGTTCTTTCTCGAACTGCACCTCAACGCCTAAATCCTTCAAATGCCGCACCGTTTCCAGAAGATCCACCGTATTCCTGGCAAACCGCGAGATGCTCTTTGTCAGGATGATGTCGATCTTGCCGGCCTCGCAGTCGGCAAGCATCCGCTTGAACTCATCACGCTTTACTGTGTTGGTGCCGGAAATAAAATCGTCTGCGTAGACCCCGGCATATTCCCAGTCTGGGTTCTTCTGGATCAGCCCGCTGTAATAACTCACCTGCGCGGAAAGGGAGTGGAGCATCCGTTCCGACTGCATGGACACCCTGGCGTAAGCGGCCACCTTTTTCTTTTCCCGGATGGCGGGAACTGCCGCTTCGATTCTCCTTAAATTCGGCATGAAATCACGCTCCTTTCCGCTACCATACATCACTCTAAAAGGCTGTAAAGTCAACAGATTTCGGAGAATAATGTGCCGAAAAGAGGGTGGTATTTTTCCAGGAACATTGTATCAATCTGACGGTACTCTTCCTCGGTGATAAGCCCCTCCGCAAGCATCCGCCTGACCATGCTCATGGTCGCCTGGTAGAGCTTTTCCTGTCTCATCTGCTCCTTACTCATCCGCGTCGCCTCCGAACCGGTGCCGGATATAGCACTCATGGCTGCAGTACTTCCTCGCCGCCTGCCCGTAGACCGAGAAAGTTTTCCCGCATCCGACACAGGTAATCTGTCTCACCGCCCTGCGGTCAACCTGATCGAGGTGTGCATTCCACCATCTGTTCCTGCACTTGTCAGAGCAGAACTTCTTTTCCTTCCGGCCGGCGTTCTGTGCCACAGGCGCTCCGCAGCATAAGCAGAGATGTTCTCCATCATTACCGACCAGCGTTTTCTCCTCTTTCTGTGCGTTCCTGCGGCAGAAGGATTTTACTGTATTTTCCGAAATCCCGACTTTCCGGGCGATTGCGCCATAGCCCATGCCCTGTACCCGGAGAGCGGATACAATCATTCTCTGTTCATTTGTCACCGCTGTCCCTCCAATCTGTAACCTTCTACCTCTGAAAGGACAGAAGCTGGGGATTTCAGCGGACAAAAAAAGCCCGTGTGCAGTCGATCAGGTGAACCGATTGCACACGGGTTTTGCTGTAGTGTCTGTTATGAAATTTTTTCTGCGTAGTCAAGCGAGATCCACCCTGCGCCGGATTTGAGCCGTCCCCAGCCTGCTGTGGAGCCTTTGCCGGACTTCACCTCAAGGATGGTGAACACGCCTTTGCCGGTGAACTTCCCGGTCTTGGCATAGTCGGTCCCAGGGCCTTTACGGATGTTCAGATCAGAAATGCTGACCTTTACAAGGAACGGAACCTCGACAGTTGTTGTTTTCGATGTGTAGATGTTTACGCCATTTACATCAAACACACTATATCCCGGATTGGCGTCAGCGCACTTCTTGGCATTAGAGAGGATTTTGTATGCGCCTTTCTGCGATTTGCTGTCAGACCAGGTCTTTCGGACACGGTAAAGCTGCGTTGTCGATGTCCCTGTACTGCCGGAACTGCCGCCAAGCTGTGCCGTGACCTTCTCTGCCAGATCGCCCATCCTGGCATACATCCAGTTTCCGGGGCAGGACTTGTTGGCAAACCAGCGATGGACGGTCAGCACCATCTCATCAGACTTCGGTTCATAACTGAGCGTCTTGTCTTTATCACCCAGCCAGAGGAGCTTTTTCTTGCCGTTTCGCTTGCAGATATCCACGCAAAGAGTAATCAGCTTCTGATAGACCACATCCTTAAACGCATACGGCTCCGTGGTGTCAGACGCGCACTCGATAGTGACCGCCCGCTGGTCGTTGGCGCTGGAGGAGGAACACCAGGAACGGTTTTTCTCCTCCACATACATTCCCACACGGCCGTCCACGCCGATGCCGTAGTTACAGCTTGCCTGCCTGGAAGTCGGCAGGAAGATATTTCCCAGCGTCTCCACCGAGCATTGCCCCACCACGCAGTGGGGCGTAATGCGGTCGATGCTGTGTGTTCGCAGCCCAGAGTGATTGGGGCTGAGTTTCGTGTAAGATACCAGTGAACTGTTTGTGTAAGCCATTTAATTTTCCTCCTTTTCCGCCCGGTCATGGAGCTGTGCCAGGATGTCCTTCATCTTCTCCGGCACAGGGAGTCCCAAGTGCGCCGCATTCTCCAGAAGGCTCACGCCCTCGTTGGAGAGGTAAAAGAAGATGACCGCCGTGCGAAGGACGCTGCCTGTGCCAATCACCTGTACATCCAGGATGTTGGCGATCCCCACCAGCAGGAAGATCAGCACCTTCCGGCAGATGCCCTTAAAGCCCACCTCACTGGAGAGCTTCTTGTCCGAGATGGCGCACATCACGCCCGTGACATAATCCACCGCCACGAACACTACCAGGGCGATGAGCAGCCCGTCGCAGCCGCCCAGGAAGTAGCCCAGCCATCCGCCGATGGCGGCAAAGATCACCTGCGCCGTGTTCCAAAGTTCCTTCATGTTGATACCTCCGTTTCTTGAAATGGTTTTGTGTATGAAAAAAGCGGCCGCCCCGCAGGACAGTCGCCAGTTCCCGTAAGTTATTCTGTTTGCTTCGGCAGCCATTCCCACAGCCGCATATCCTCCTGCCCCAAAGACCACATACACATCCCCCGGAGCTTCCAGCGGTACGCCGCCTGGTTTGCCCAATAGATGAGGGAATCCACGTCCTGGTAGTAGAGGATGGAAAAGCCGTCCGCGTCTCCAAGGAACAGCCGGGATATCCAGATGTTGATGTCCTTCGGTATGACCTTTGCCGTGTAGTTCCCGCCGCAGGAAATCTCCAGCAGGTCGGAGTGAAAGAAATCATAATCCAGGGAGATGTCCTCGCTCCGGGTGGAGGTTTCCTCCACATCGGAGGTCAGCGTGAATACCTGGAACTCCTCATCCCAGGTGCAGTTCGTGCGGGATATCCTTCCGTAGCTTTTAAAGCTGCCGTCCGGCATCTCCACATCAAACCGCTCATACGGCTCGTAGGTCCAGGCGTCCCCCAGACGCAAAAGCTCACACACGGTCGTGTTGTCCGAGCGGTATCCGGCATAGCCTCCTGTAAAGCCGCTGACCGTTGCCGTAAAGCGCAGGGTATAGGATGAGCCGGAATACACCCGCACCCGGTTCCCACGGATACGCATCTCCACCGTGTACATGGAGGGATTGTCCCTCAGATCCGCCGATGCGGTTCTTGCGATCTCCTGGCTGTAGCTGCCAAGGAGCGTGGAACCATTGTATAACTCCACCGCCTGGGTGTCGTAGTTTAAGCAGCAGAACAGGCTGCCGCAGAATACGCCGGCCCGCCCGCTGCCGTTTGCCGGGAAAGCCAGCCTTGCCCGCAGGTGCAGCTCTGAAAAACCGTCATACTGCCACGCAAGCTCCCCATGCCCTTCAAGCTGGGAGTAGACACGCTCCATCGAATATTCATCCGACCGCCACACCTCGAAGGAGCCGGAACGCACCGTCCAGTAGTCCGTCTCCAGCACGCCGTAATCCTGGAAGTCCTCATACCAGATGAGCGCCGAGTCCGGCTTCCTTCGGAGCATCTCCAGCGTCAGCTTAAAGCCCTTATCGGGTACAGCCATATTGCCGTCCACATCCTTAAAACTCCTGGGCGCAAGGGCAAAGGCAGTCTCCCCGGCGGTAGGTTCCTCGGAAAAAGCCGAGCAGACGCGGAAGCCGTAAAACTGGACGCCTTTGGCATCCACTGAAATGGTAATGGTGTGTGTCCCGGCTGAAAGCGTTACGCCGCTTGCGAGGGACGCCCAGAAGGTACTCCGCCAGTACGGCCACCACAGGCGGCTTTCCGTGAAGTGCTTTGTGCTGCCGTCCAGCGCCGCATAGATGCCGTTCTTATCCCAGAAGGGATAGCAGAGCCGCACCGCCACATCGTAAGTTCCCGCTGCGTTCACCGTAAAACTGTAGGTCACCGAGCCGTTATCGCCCAGGGTTGCGATGCCGTTTTCAATGGAGACAATGCCAGACGCGCTGGAGTAGCCGTCAGCGTCCCGGTCGATGAAAATAGTTCCGAACTCGGTTTTCTGCTCCTTGCCGTAGGCAGTCAGGTAGCGCCTGCGGTTGTATGTGTCCGCAAGCTGAGGGTACTCGCGGGAAACTGCGTCCGCGCCCTCCATGTAGTCGTAGACATGGGGATACGCATAGGGCACCTTGTCATAATCATCCCAATAGGCCACGATAGGGAGAAAGGGCTGGGGCGGCGCGTCACCTGTGAAGTTGTACGCTCCCGTCATCCAGTACCTTGCGGCGTAGTAGGTGTTGGAAACGCCCCGGTAAGTCTCGCCCAGGTTCTCCGGCGTATCGTAAATCTGCCAGTTCCAGCCGTAGGCCGGCATCCCCAGGAAAATCTTCTCCGGGTCCATGACCTGGGTGGCGTAATCGTAGATGCCCTCCAGCCAGCTTCTCGGAGAAACCGGCCCAGGCGCGGAGCCTGCCCAGGCCATGCCGTAGCTCATAATAGACGCCGTGTCACAGTAGGCATCGAGGTCCCCGTAGACACACCAGTTCTCACCGCCCACCGAGCCGTTGACGCTGGTCATCCCCGGCAGGCAGATGTTCATGTGCTTCGTGGCATCGTAATTCTTTACCGTATTGTAGATGTTCTGGAACATGGCGGTTGACGCGGCATGGGTGGAATAGCCGTCCCCGCGTTCCAGGTCGATGTCGATGCCGTCACACCAGGGATACTTCTCCATGATGCGGATGATCTCCGAGAGGAACATCTCCTGCGCCCCGTTTGTGTTGTCCCGCAGGGCGCGGAAGATGCTGTTCGCCCCGTCGTTTGCCACCGTCAGCAGCCACTTGATATGAGGCCACTTGTTGATGTAGGTGAGCATATCCGAAATCGCCACGCCGCTCTCGTAAATCTCCCCGGTGGCCCGCACCTTAAAGGAGAACAGCCCAATCTGGCTGATGCGGTCGCCGTAGTCCCGGAGGGCTTCGTACATCCGGGCATTGCCCATGAACGTCCATACCATGATCTGTTTGCCTTTCAGTGTGTCCATCAGATCGGCTCACCTCCATCCTGCATTTCCTGCATCTCAAACAGCACCCGCGCCGTTTTCCCTTCCGGGAGCGTCACCTTATGCTTGGAATCCCAGGCGGCGCTGTACTGGTAAAAGCCCTCCTTTTTCTCCGGGCTGCCGTTCTTCGTACACTGCCGTGTGCTGGCAAGCAGAGCAAGGTCCGCTTCGGCGGGGACGGCGTTGGGGAAGGATACCTTCTGGCCGCCCACGCCCTGGCAGAGGGAAACTGCCCCCGCTTCCAGGTCGGACTTGGGGTACAAATGCACATCCAGCCCAGCGGAAGTCTCCCCAAGATTAAAGAGGATGACCGTTTCCTCGCCCCGCACCACGCCATTGAACCAGACAGGGGCCTTGACCTCGCCGTCCACACGCAGCTTTTTAAGGAATGGTTCGGTATGGGGCGTGTATCCCGTCAGCGCCGGACCTTCCTGGAGCATCAGGTCAGTAAAATAGATCGTGCCGGAGCAGTCCGCAATGGTAGGCTTCACGGTAACGCTCACGACACGCATATCCTGTTTCCGGTTGATAACCTCCGCCAGCCGGATAAAAGCAATCTCAGCCATCCAGCGTCCACTTCATCTCGCAGGGATGGCCTACCCATCCCGTCACCACGGACCCTGCCTGCAGGAGGATGTCCGTGATATAAAGCGTCCCGGTGCAGTTCGTGATGCACACCCGCACCGTGATGGACTTGACCCTGGAGGAATAATTCTCCGGCGCGATCCGGGCGGAAGTTGAAGATAAATATGCCATGCCGTCCTCCTTCCATCAGTACAAATCAATGAACCGGCTTTCCGTACTGCCGTCCTCATACTCGATCACCACTTCAATGCCCACCTGGGAATCCTCGCTTAACTTCTCCAGATTTTCCGAGCCGATCTGCGCCGACAGGGTGTAGCTGGAGCGGTTGGCGGGATAGACGGTCTGGGACAGGCTCTTGGTCATGCCGGCCACGCCCTCCGCTTTGAAAGACGCCGTGCCGGACGCGCCGTTTTCACTGTCCGCCTCAAAGCCGGAACTGACCCAGTAGGCAAGCCCGTCATCGGCGCGGGAGTTTCTAAGCAGATTGAAAGGAACCATTTCCCGGATGTCGTTGTTGGATACCATGCTGGTGCCTTCCAGCGAGTCCGCCGCGTTGTCCCATTCACTGGCGGAACTGCCCAGGTTCTTCAGCGTGGTGGAAAGCTCCAGCACCGTGTTCCACGGCTCCTGCAGGTTGTATTCCCGGCGGACAATCCTGGTGGTGACCGAAAGCCCAAGTTCCTTATCCTCCACAAGGACGTAATCCCCAAGCTCCCAGGCTTCATGCTCGTAGCCCGTCAGTACGGATAAGTCCATTGCGTTTAACACATAGGAAATGGTGGGCTTTGCGTAATCCGCCAGCCGCATCTCGGTATATTCTTTCATCTGGTAGGGATTCGTGAAAGAGGAGCAGTCCAGGGTGGAGATTCTCACCTCGTCTGTGTAGGTGAAGTCCTCCACATAGGGCCTTCCGCCGTTGATGTCCGCGAAGGTCATCCCTTCCGCGCCCACGGCGTACAACCGGGTCACAAGCTCCCTGGTGTCCACCACCCGCCGGATGGATTTCATGTTCTTCTTGTAGGCAAAAAGGGCGCCGCTGTCCTTGCCGTTGACCGTCAGCAGATGCACCAGCCGGTTCGGGCAGTCAAAGACCAGGTCGCCGCCGTGGAGGTCTGCGGTATTCCGGAGGATGGACAAAGCGTTTTTCTCCGTACTGGTCCAGGTGCGCTGTGTCCGCACTGTCACCGTGCCGACGCTCCATTCCGTACCCTCCAGGGCGTATGCCATCGCCGTTTCCGGGTACTCCGCTTCAAAGGTACGTTCCTCCTTGCGGACAGAGAAGGTCAGGTCATAGAACTCCGCCTCCGCGTACACCTCTGTGACGGCGCTGCCGTCTGTGTCCCTGGTGTCGGTAACTGTCCGTACCTTATACACATCATCCACGATCTGGATCTTCTTCTCACTGTCGATATACCCCCGTTTGCCGTCCCGGTAGGGGATCTTAAAGGAAAGGGTGTCCTCGCCGTTGATCTCGCTGGTCACAATGATGTCATAGGCGTTTTCCAGCACCGCCTCCCATGCCCCATTACTGTCCAGCACCACCGGACGGGCATAGCCGATCTTCTCATAGGGCGCTTTTGGGATGTCATAGAGCCGGATATCAATAACCTTCGGTGTCCGGGAGGTGTCTGTGGTAGTCAGCGTTACCCGGAACCGGATATACGCCCGGTTGGGGGACGCCAGTTTCCCGTCCGAAGGGACTGCCGCCCAATCGCTCCATTCCTCCAGGTCATCGCTGGTGGAAGTCTCCATCAGGGAAACCGCCGTGGCACCGGAGATGTACTCGCTGGTCACAGATACACGCCCCGTGCCGGAGAGATTGCAGTCCGCCGCCGCTGTGGTCAGCACACCCTCGGATGGGTAAACGCCGTTTGATGCCCGGAGCGTGACTGCCCCCGGCTCCGTGATGCCGTCCACATCCCCGGAGGTATCGCCGCTGTTGGCGCAGAGGGAGGAAAGGAAGTAGTTTTCCAGGTCCCCTGCGGTAAGCTGGGTGTCACAGTCCAAGAACCAATCGTCCAGCCCTCCGGCGTACCAGTAGGAGTCGGCGTGCATCCCCAGAATTAAATCCGCCGTGCAGGAGCGGTTCAGTTCTCCGGTAAAGGAAAGCACCTCCGACGCCCACACCGTGCCGCTGCCCCGGTCGCCCACCACATACTGCGCCGTCTTGTTGTCCGGCTCGATCAGGCAGGCGATGAAGTACCAGCCGCCGTTGACCAGGGAAAAGGGCGGGTCCACCGACTCGTCCAGAATCAAAGAACCGGTATCGTTGTAGAGCATAATCCTCGGCTTGCCACGGATGAGGGACAGGTAGAAAATCGGCTGCCCCGGCCCGTACCGGGTATTGAAGATCGGGCAATAGGTGTTCCCCACGGAATAGGTGGTGGGGTTCATCCAGCCGCCGCAGACGATCCTTGCCCCAAGGCTTGCGAAAATGCTGCCGTCATTGGTCACCTTCAGATAGTTCTGCTCGGAGGATGGGTTCACAATGTTCATGCGGAAGTAATTCCCCAGACGGTTTGCGGAAAGGGATGCGCTGGTGCCGCTCCAGTTATTAATGTATGCCGCCCGCCCCATGCCGGAGGAATCCAAAAGGCAGTCGTCCTCATCCGGGTCCGATTCATTGAACCGCCACAGGCCGCCCTTTGCCCATTCTTCCGGGAACTCCCCGGTAAAATCCGTCTGCTTGTTCAGTATCGTTTTCAGTGCCATAACCGCTCACCTCCATCGGCTCCTTGCCTGGATTTCCAGCCCCGTAAACGTGGCGTTTGCCGCCGTTACGGAAACCGTGTTGCCCCCCACCGCCAGCGTGGGGAAGTTCAGTTCCTCCAGATACGGCAGGGCGTTCCGCAGGATCATCCCGTCCGCGTCCTCCACATAGGCGGTCATCCGGTCGGTATCCACCACCAGCGTCTCGCCGGACGCAAGGGTGGCGTTGACGATCTTCAACTCTTGCCCGTTGGTAGTAATGCTGATGGAATTGCCTGCCCCGGAAGTAACCACGCCCTCAATGCGGTAAATGGGGTTGGACTCCATGTTCCCGATGAGCCGCGTGACCGTGCTGTTTCCTGCTTCCGTGATGGAAAAGGTCTCATCCTCGATGGCATAGCCGAAGGGGTCCGGACAGAAGAAGGTCAGGTCAAAGCTGCCGGAAGAACGCAGGAGCCGTTCACACTCCACCGCCGCGTTCAGTCTTGCCATGAAGTATCGGTCCGGCACATCGTCCAGGACGAGCTGCTTTAAGCCGCCCACCGGGTCGAGCCACGCAGCGATATCGTCCAGTGTGGAAACCAGGGCGGAAAAGCTGTGCCTGGGGAAGATACTGCAAGAGACCACGATCTCCCGGTAGTCGAAATCCGCGCCGAAATCCGTCACGCCGTATTTACCGGGAACCGTTGTAGTAAAGTTCCGCAGACTCCCGCTGACCTGCCAGGAGGTCAGCCTTGCCTTTAAGCCCATGCTCTTGGATGTAATGTCGTTATACGAAAAGCCCACAGGCTGCACCTCCTTTTATGCTGTGCTGAACCGTCCCTGGGCGCGGGAGCCGGTCTGGATCAGGTTGTATAGTTCCTGGGAAATCCTACGGATGTCATCCTCGCTGCGGACGATCATCTGCTGGATGGTGATGAGGGTTCCAAAAGAGGAGCCGCCTGTTCCGCCCATACTGCCGGCCACAGAACCCACCGTCCCGGCTGTGTCAAAGGCAAAGTTTGACGGGACTGAGGACTGCATATCCGCCGCCAGGCCATTCATCACGCCCAGGATGCCGTTGTTCAAATCCTCTGCGGCGCTGACCGCTTCACCGGCGCTGTCCTCAATACCGCCGGCAAGGCCCCTGCCCAGCATCTCGCCCACCCAGGCCATTTCCTTCGAGGGCGAGTTGATGCCAAAGAAGCTGCAGATCCCGTCCCAGATGCCGGAAATCCAGCCGGAGACTTTGTCCCAGATCCATCCGGCAAGGCTCTGGATACCCTGCCACAGCCCCTGCACGATGTTCTTGCCGATGTTGACGATCTGCCCCATAGACGAGGTAAAGGCATTCACAATCCCCGCAATGATCTGCGGCACCGCCTTTACGATCTCCACGATGATGGTAGGCAGGTTCTGGATCAGCGACACAAATAGCTGCACGCCTGCCTGGATGATCTGCGGGATGCTGTTTAAGATGGCGTTTACCAGCGAGGAAATAATCTGCGGGATTGCCCCCACAATGGTGGTAATGATGGTCGGCAGGTTCTGGATCAGGGAAATCAGCAGGTTCACCCCTGCGTCAATGATCTGGGGGATGCTGCCGAGGATGGCCGTCACCAGCCCGTCAATGATCTGCGGAATCGCCGCTACAATGGCCGTGATGATCTCCGGCAGTGCGGAGACCAGCGAGGTCAATAACTGTATCCCGGCATTGATGATCTGTGGGATTGCTCCGACAATGAACTCCACAATCGCCGTAATGATGGCGGGCAGGGCCGCGATCAGGACCGGGATGGCGTTCAGCAGCCCCTGGGCCAGCCCCATAATAAGCTGCAGCGCCGCGTCCAGAATCATCGGCAGGTTTTCGATCAGAGTCTGTACGATCTGGGTAACCACAAGGACAATCTGCGGAATCAGAGTGGGAACCGCCGCCGCGATGCCCTGGGCCAGCGTGACGATGATCTGCGTCGCGCCTTCCATCACAGCCGGAAGGCTCTGGATGATGCCGGAAAGCAGCGAGGTCAGCATCTGCATCCCGGTGTTTACAAACTGCGGCAGCATGGAAACCGCCGTGTTCACCAGCCCCGTAATGGCCCCGGCAAAGGCTTCATCCGCCCCGTCCACGCCGTTGACCATGTCGGTAAAGGCGGAGATGACTTCCGAAATTGCCGGGAGGAACTCTGCCCGGAGGCTGTTCTTCACATTGGAGATGGTTTCCCCAAGCCCCGCCAGGGTCTCGTCAAGCTGCGCCTGTCCTTCTCTGGAAGCCACCAGCGCCTCATTGTTGCGGTAAAACGCGCCGCTCGCCTCATCATAGGCTTCGGAGAGGGTCTCCATGATCAGGCGGTTTCTCTCGCTTTCACTGGAACAGGCAGCCAGCTTCTCGTTGAAGGCATCCTCGCTGATGCCCACCCAGTTTAAGGCGTCCGCCAGGGAACCCGTGACCTGTCCCACCTTGGCGGTCTCGTTTGCCGACTCGATCATGCCCTCGATGGGGAGGACGTCACCGAATGTGCCGTAAACGCCTGCGGCAATGTTCGTCCACTTGGTGATGTCCTGCTCATTTTCCACAAGCTGCGCCAACAGCTGTGACGCTTCCGTTGCCGTGTCCGTATCGCCAAGGATTTTGTAAAACTCGTTGTAAGATTTCTGCGCCGCCTCGCCGCTGTAGCCGGCCGCCTCAAAGGCGGTGGTCAGCTTGCCCTGGGCTACCCGGTATTCCTCCGTGGCTTCGTCCAGGTTCCAGATGGCGCTGCCAAGCTCCTTGATACCGTTTAACGCCGCCTGGATGCCGGAGGCGATGAGATTGCCCATCGCCACCGTAGCGACCGAAAGGCCGGAGCCTAATTTATCTGCCCCGCTGGATGCGTCCTCCAGCGAATCGCCGAAATCCTCCGCCACATCCCCGGCGTCCTTCATCCGCTCCCGGTTTTCCCGCAGTTCCCCGGAAAGCTGGGAAATGCGCCCCTCCAGTTCCTTTGCCTCGCTGGAGCCTTTCCCGTACTCCAGCACCGCATTGGAATAGGCGCGTTTCATCCCGGAAAGTTCCTCTTCCTGGCGGGAAATCTCCTGAGAGAGCCGCTCTGTGGCGTCCGCCGCCTCGGTCTCCTGCCGAGAGAGGGACTCAATGGCCCGCTCATTGGCGGAAAGTTCCCGCTCCATGCCGTTTAAGGCGGCTTCGGCGTTGTTAAGCTGGATCTGCCAGTTCTGCGTCCGACGGTCGTTCTCCCCAAAGGACTCGGAGGCGTTCTGGAGGGCAGCCCGCAGCGTTTCGATCTTCTGGCGCTGGGCGTCGATTTCCTTGTTCAGAACGGTATTTCTTGCGGAAAGCGCCTGGATGGATTTATCGTTGGAGTCAAACTGAGAAGAAACCAGCTTCATCTCGGAACCCAGCACCTTAAAGGACTGGTTGATCTCCGACAAAGCCTTTTTAAATTCCTTTTCGCCCTCAATGCCGATTTTCAGGCCAAAATTATCCGCCACGGGCCGCACCTCCTCTCCTCGTTAAATTCCATAGGGAATGACATCATCTATCGTCAGTTCCCGTTTTGGCTTCGCAAGCCCCAAAAACTGCCTGTGGCATTCCCACAGATCCATGAGCAGGCCAAACGGCATGAGCCACACTTCCTCCATGCGCAGGGAGAGGTGGGCCATGCCGTAATACAAAAGCCGGGTAAACAATTCTTCATCGCTTACCCGGCCGCCGTGTTTTTTCCCTCCGGCTCACTTTCGATATTCCGTTTCGTCCCCCGGTACATGGCCTCCATGATGGCGTCCTTATAGTCCGTCAGTTCCATCGGGGAGGTGAGAAGCTCCACCTCCTCGGCGGTCAGCTCCGGCTTTTTGTCCTCTGGATGTTTCAGGTTGTGGACGAGGATCGGCTGGTTGCACAGAAGGGTGATCAGCCACACGATCTCGTCCAGAGCCATCTCAAAATTTTCCGCTTTCATCAGCTTCTCGCCCAGGTTCTCCAGCCCGCCGTAGCGTCCGGCGATGGCCTTGGTCGCCCTGGTGGTCAGGAGCATTTCGTATTCCTGCCCGCCGATATTGACAGTAGCTGTTCTTTCATCCATATCTCAAAACCTCCTATTACCCTTCGCCGCCTGTGTCAGATGTCTGATCCGCATAGGACGGCTCATAGACCTCATCGTACCAGCCCGTGATAACCGTGGGAGACACACCGGAGTCGTCCTCGGACACCTCCGCTTTCCAGGGGTGTTTGCCCTGGCCGTCCACCTTATTGCGGCGGGTCACGGTGCCCTCGATAGACGGGGTGGAAAACTCGATGCTCTCGCCCTTGGTAGTCAGGTTGGTGGCGGGGATGCCGAAGATCACACGGTACAGCCAGAAATAGCGGTACTTGCCGTTTGCTTTCTTGGCCCGGAAGCCGATGGCAACCGGAGTGCCGCCGTCCTCCGATGCGGAGATCAGGACGCCGTTTTCATCGATCACCGCCCCGGTCAGGTCTTCCGCCACGCTTTTCCCAATATCGTCCACACCCAGCGTCAGCGTCCCGCTCTGGAACTCCTTCACGACCTCCGCCGCGCCATCGTCCGCGTACAGCGTAGCTTCCGCCAGTTCCACGGAAAGCTCGGCGGTCATGGCTTTTGCCAAAGCCACAGGGGCGGCGTAAGTCTCATCGCCGTTTTCACCCTCGGTAATCTTCGAGTAGAAAAGTTTATCAAGGCCAATGGTAGCCATAGTTCATTCCTCCAATCCATACAGTTTTGCCACATCCATGGCATAGTGGTGGTAGCCGGTATCGTCCTCATGGCCGATGTACCGCCTGTCCGTAATCACAAAATCAGCGGCAAGGAGCGCCTTTGAAAGCTGTTCCTTCCGCTTCAGATAGTTTCCTTTGGAGAACAGGGAGAGCCGCGCCTCCTGGGTTTCATACCCCGGCAGGTTATCCGCGTGGAGTTCATAGGTATCCGCCAAAGGCGTGACCACCACATATTCCTCCGGCGGCTCCCCGGAGAACACGCCTGTCTCCACAGGCAGTCCGCAGCCGGTGACCGCAGCCTTGATTTCCGAAAGCAGACTCAAATCTTCTCCACCTCCTCGTCCAGCTTCACCTTCATGGCGTTGATACAGGCATTCCGGGAAGAGGAACGGGCCGGTTTTAAGAAGGGTTTTGCGGGCTGGCCGCTTTTGCCGTATTCCAGGATGGTGGCGATCTTGGCGTTGCTGTCGCCGTCCGATCTCGGCTCGGAAAAGCCCACCTTCACATTGAGGTCCCCGTTCTTATCCTGCAGGGCGGGAGATGTGCCAAGGGAGCGGAGAAGCTCCCCGGTGCTTCGGGACTCGTACTTCGTCCCGCTGCCGATAACCGCCTGCAGGTTGGAGCGCACCCTGTCCTCTACAACCTCCGCGCCCGCTTCCAGCACCTTCGGGAGAATCTCATCCGTTTTGTCCGCCAGCCGGGATACCTTCATCAGGAAATCCTCCGGCATCCTCCATGTCGCTTTAGCCATCGTCCTCACAACCTCCATATCGTTCGCTTCCGTGCAAGCACGAAAGCTCATTCATTCCGGTGTTCGTCCTCTCCCCAAAAAGCCATGCGGCTTTCCGGGGACCCCTAACGCACCTCCTGTACCAGTACTTCCAGATACATCCCCCTGCCTTTGACATCTTCCACCGATGTGATCTCGAAGGTATGCCCGTCACAGAGGATGCGCATATCGGTTGTGACCGTAACGCCGGGTATCACGCGGAATTGAAAAAGGTCGGTGGCAGTGGAAAAGGATGCCATGTTGGCCCATTTCTCACTGCCGTGCCGGCCTTCCCGGTAAGCGCGTACCTCTGCCACGGTCACATCCGTTTCCGTCTTAAAGCCCTCATCATCCTGCGTGAACTGTTTTTCCACAATGGAGATGAAGGTGTTCATCTTTCCAAAGCTCATGTCACACCTTCCATTCCCGGTCGAGCCGAAGCAGAAGGTTGACCGTGTTCCAGACCTGCTGTGCCGCGTTTGTGTTATCAGCAAAGAATCCGCCCGTGGAACCGTCCCTGGACTCATAGAAATGCGATGCCAGCATAATCACCGCCTGTTCAGTGGTGGCCGGCATTGCGTTCTCCGTATAATAGCCCTCCTGGATATGCTGGTAGCTCTCCGCGTAGGAAACAGCGGCGGTGATGTAGCTCTGCAAAAGCGCGTCATCCACCGAATGTTCCAGAATCAGGTTTGCTTTGACTTTTTCCAGCAGAGTGTCCATCACCGCCGCCCCCTTCCTTAACTGGATGCCATCAGGCCCGCTGCCTTCAGCTTGGCCAGCAGGCCGTTGAAATCAGAAACCAGAGTGGAAACATCCTCCGCAACACTGTCTGCCTGGTTTGCCGCCTGGGGAACCTCGGCGGCGGGCAAACCGGTAACAGAAGCCCCCTCCTTGATTTCGAGGGTGCCTCCGATCACCCACTTATCGCCACCCTGCTCCATGTAGTTCTTTACGTTGTAACTCATCTGTCAGCCCTCCCTTACGATGCTTTCTGTACCAGCACCTTGACAGCCTCCGGCAGGATCATCTTGCCGTCCACGCGCTGGGAAGCGAGGAAGCCCACCTGACCGTTTGCCGCATACAGTTCGTTCAGGCGCTTGAAGGAACGCCCCTGGCGGTCTGCGATCCAGTAGTAGCTGAAGTCGCCAAAAGCGATGGTCTTCGCGCTGGCGGCGATGGCGGGCATATAGGCCGAAGTACGCACAGGACGACCCAGGATGGTATCCGGCGTTCCGGCAGTCAGGGAAGGCTGCCACAGGTACTGGCCGCTGCCATCTTTCAGTTTACGGACTGCCTTGATGGTGGAATCGTTCAGCACCCACACAGCGTTGCGGCGGTAGGGCGATTTCAGGGAGTAGAACAGGTCGATCAGTTCATCGGCGGTAATCGCGGTGGCAGATGCGGCAGTGATGCCGGTCTCTGCGCCGCCGCTGGCTGCCAGGATGCCCAGGGGCTTGCCGGAGCCATCCCCGGTAAAGAAGGCTTCCTCCTCCTTGGCGCCGATACGGCGGGCAAACTCACGGGAGATGTAGCTTTCCAGGTCAAAGACACTGTCGTTTAACAGTTCCTCGGAAACCTTGATCATCGTCCCCAGCTTATACGCCCCGATGGATACCTGGCCGAAGGAATCATCGCTCTCCGTGTAGGCACCTTCCTCATCGATCCAGGATGCGGTACCCTTGGTCGCCACTACCGGGATCTTCCGGTCGCCGCTGGATGTCTGGATCACCCTGGCAAGCTGGCGGAATACATTTTCCTCTTCCAGTGCTTCCACCAGGGTACGCTCGTACTCATCCGGCACCAGGTAGCCGCCCTCGGAATCCGTCCCGATCTGCAGCGCATTCACCACGGTAGGCATCGGAGCCTTGGAACGCATCATGTTCCAGAAGTTCTGGCGGTACTCATCGGTGGCGCGGCCGGTCTTAGTCTCCTCCTTGCCGCTCATGGGCTTACCCGTCAGGGGCTTGTTTACCGGGCGGTTCAGTTCCGCCTCCAGCGCCTCCTGACGTTCCAGGCGGGCGATCTCCTTGCCCAGGTCGGTGATCTCCTGCTCCATACGGGTATAGGCGGCGTCATCCTCGGCGGACAGGACGCCCTTATCGTTTCTGTGGGAATCCAGAAAGGCTTTCGCGGCTTCCCAGGCTTTGGCGCGCTTCTCGCGCAGTTCAAGAATCGTCATAGTGGTATCCTCCTTAATGTTTCAAAAGATTGAGCCGCTCGTAGAGACTGTCTACGGAGCGGCCCTTGGGTTTGGAATCTTCGGTTTTCTTAGGATTGGTCCTGCAGCTGGCCGCGATCTTATCCATCAGGGAGTTGACCACAGCGGCTTTGGAATACAGCATGGACACCGCAGGCGGCTCCATGTCCTCCGGGATCTCCGCCCGTGCCAGGACATCATCGGCAAAGCCAAGCTCCACCGCCTTGTTTGCGTCCATCCAGGTCTCTGCGTCCATCAGATGTGAGAGCTTGGCGCGGGACAGCCCGGTCTTGATTTCATAGGCGTTGATGATGGAATCCTTCACGCTGCCAAGCATCTCGATGGCCTTCTGCATCTCTGCGGTATCGCCCATAGCCACCGTCATGGGATTGTGGATCATCATCATGGACACCGGACTGACCAGTACTTTTGTACCAGCCATAGCAATGACCGAGGCTGCGCTGGCTGCGATGCCATCGATCTTCACGGTCACGTTGTGCGGATAATCCATCAGCATGTTATAGATCTGGGCCGCCGCCACGCAGTCGCCGCCGGGGCTGTTGATCCAGACCGTGATGTCCCCGTCCCCAGCCATCAGTTCCTCCTTGAAAAGCTGGGGCGTGACGTCATCGTCAAACCAGCTTTCCTCAGCGATGGTGCCGTTCAGAAACAGCGTTCTCTCCACTGTTTCCGTCTGATTCTCCTGATTCGTCACCGTCCTGTTCTTCCACTTCCAGAACTTCTTCATCGGGTTTTTCCTCCTTTCCCGTTTGTGTATCTGCAAAAGCCCCCGCATTCCCCAGCGGGAGCATATTGCCGTTGATCAGGTACAGGTCGCCGCCTTCCTCGGCAGGGATGCGGTCCATGTTCTCCAGTTCCCGGATGTCATTGGCGCTCATCCAGCCGTTCTGCCTTGCGGTAGCGTAGCCGGACATCCTGCTGGCATAATCGCCCCGGAGCAGCCCTTCCACGTTGAACTTGGCAAAATACCGCTTCTTTTCCTCCGGGGAAAAAAGCGTCCGCTGGATGGACTGCTCCCAGCGCACCAGCCAGGGCTCCAGCGTGTATTTCACGAACTCCAGAGACTGCTGCTCAATGTTGGAAAAGCTGGACTTTTCCAAATCTCCCACCATGTGGGGCGGCACCCGGAAAATCCGGGCGATCTCATTGATCTGGAACTTTCTCGTTTCCAAAAACTGCGCCTGTTCCGGGGAGATGCCAATAGGCGTATATTTCATGCCCTCCTCCAGAACGGCGATCTTATTGCTGTTGCCGCTGCCGCCGAAGGTGGACTGCCAGCTTTCCCGGACACGGCCGGGGTCTTTGATGGTTCCCGGATGCTCCAGCACGCCGCCGGGTGCTGCGCCGTTAGCAAAGAACTTCGCACCATACTCCTCACAGGCAATCGCCATGCCGATGGCGTTTTTCGCCATCGCTATGGGGGAATAGCCCACCAGACCGTCAAAACCCAGGCCAGGAATGTGCAGCACATCCGAAGGATTCAGCCGCACGACTGTGCCCTTGACTGTGGGCGTATCGTCCGTACTGACCGTGTATTCGTAGTAGAGCTTGCCGTCCCTGTCACGGTCCACCGTCATCCTGTCCGGCATCAGCGGATAGAGGGCAATAACCTCGCCCTTGCCGTTGCGGATAATCTGGGCATAGGCGTTGCCCCACAGGAGCAGGTGCGTCATCAGCGTCTCCCGAAATACGAAGGAACTCATCTCCGGGTTTGGCTCGTCATGCAGGAGCAAATACAGCGGATGGTCAAGTGCTTTTTCCTTGCCGCCGTCCTCCTTATAGCGGTAAAGGTGCAGCGGCAGACCTGCCACTGCTTCCGCCAGGATGCGGACGCAGGAATACACCGCCGTCATCTGCATGGCAGACCGTTCATTGACCCGTTTGCCCGCAGTACTTCCTCCAAAGAAAAAGCTGTAGGCGCTGCCTGCAGTGCGGTTCTGGGGCTTGTCCCTGGAACGGAAAAGCCCTGAAAAGATACCCATATGTGATCACCGTCCTTCCTCAAATAAACAAAAGGCCCCGGCTGTCATAAACCGAAGCACCTGTATCATTGCCACAGCGGATCGCACGGTCAAGCCCCATGATGGTGGCGATTGCACCGTCAATCTTCTCTGTGGATTTTTCTTTGTCCGCCTTGATGTTGCCCGCCGGGTCAGTGCGGATGAAGATGTTGTCCATCATCCACCGCAGCACCGGGTGGCCTCCGTGGGCGATCTTTTCCTCCAGCACCAGCTTCATCAGTTCCTTGGTAGGAGGACTCATATCCTTAAAGCCCTGTCCGAATGGGACTACTGTAAAGCCCATGCCCTCCAGGTTCTGCACCATCTGCACAGCGCCCCATCGATCAAAGGCGATCTCACGGATGTTGAACCGTTCGCCGAGGTTCTCGATAAATCTCTCAATGTAGCCATAGTGGACCACATTGCCCTCGGTGGTCATCAGCACACCCTGGCGCTCCCACAGGTCATAGGGGACATGGTCACGGCGCACACGGAGATCGAGGGTTTCCTCCGGTATCCAGAAGTAAGGCAGAACATAGTATTTGTCCTCCTCGTCCAAGGGTGGAAAGACCAACACAAAGGCCGTGATGTCTGTAGTGGAGGATAAGTCCAGACCTCCGTAGCAGATGCGCCCTTCCAGATCATCCTCGGAGACCGGGAAGGCACAGGCGTCCCATTTCTCCATCGGCATCCACCGCACCGACTGCTTCACCCACTGGTTGAGCCTCAGCTGCCGGAAGGCGTTCTCCTCGCCAGGATTCTGTTGGGCGGATTCACAGGCGGCTTTGACCTTATCAATACCCACCGTGATACCGAGGGAGGGGTTTGCTTTCTTCCAAACCTTGGGGTCTGTCCAATCCTCATCCTCGGCAGCGCCGTAAATGACTGAATAGAAAGTAGGATCGACCTTCCTACCTTCTGCAATATCAATGGCTTTCTGGTGTACCTCGTAACAGATAGAATTGGTGTCGTTACCTGCTGTGGTGATCAGGAAATACAGCGGCTGCATCCGGGCATCGCCGGAGCCCTGGAGCATAACGTCAAAGAGTTTCCGGTTGGGCTGGGTATGCAGTTCATCAAAGATAACGCCGTGGGTGTTAAAGCCATGCTTGTTCGCCACATCCGCCGATAGCACCTGGTAGGAGCTGTTAGTAGGAAGATAGGTGATTTTCTTCTGGGACTCCAGTGTCTTCACTCTTTTGGAGAGTGCTGGGCAGAACCGCACCATATCCACCGCCACATCAAACACAATCTTTGCCTGGTTACGGTCGGCGGCGCAGCCATACACCTCGGCCCGTTCCTCGCCGTCCCCGCAGAGGAGCAGGAGCGCCACAGCGGCGGCAAGCTCCGACTTGCCCTGCTTCTTTGGGATCTCGATATACGCCGTGTTGAATTGGCGGTAACCGTTGGGCTTTAAAACGCCGAACAGGTCGCGGATGATCTGCTCCTGCCAGTCGATCAGTTCAAAGGGCTTGCCCGCCCAGGTGCCTTTGGTATGGCAGAGGGACTCGATGAACATCACCGCATAGTCGGCGGCGTCCTTATCGTAGTGCGAGGTCTTCGCCATAAACCTGGTGGGCTTGTATTTCTTCAGTTTTCGCATGGACACCACCTCCAAAATGGCATAAAAATAAGCCGCATCACTGCGACCTCCAAAATGGTTCTGTACGAGAGAAAGAGCCATGCGGCTCGATCTCAGGTTATTGTTTTCGCGGTTATTTACTGCTGCATCGCCCAGGCGATGGCGTGGCCACCATCCTCGAAAAGTTCTGCGCTCATGGCGATGAGGTTCAGGCGGCACTCAATGTAGCTGTACCCGGTTTCTTCCGGTGTCTCGATGAACTCGTATACCCCGGCGATGAATCCCTTCCAGGCATGGTCGGTGACCAGTACCTTGTCGCCCATCTTCAGCACCGCGCCCTCGCCGGCGGTGACCTTCATCGAAAGGTTCTCCATCGTGCTGGTGTTCGGCAGCCGGTAGCGGTTTACGCAGTTCTCGGTGTAGTCCTCGTATCTCTTAATCCCTGTTTCTTTCATCTTCGTATCCTCCGTTTTCTTCGTTTTCTTCGTTTTCCCTTTCGGTGTGTACATATTCGCTCTAAAAGCACATATTATCAAGTTAATTCTGATCATAATCTGCACAAAGATCGGAGGAATAAATTGTGTATATCACTCCTGCGTATGGCGGTGGATCGTCTCAATGATCTGCTCCTGCTCGGACGGCCCCACGCCAATGGACTGGAGCGCCTGCCTGGTGCCGCAGTCCGGGCAGATGAGCGTTTCGTTGTCCTCCCGTGAAAGTGCCGGAGCGCCGTGGTAGGTCCTGCCGCACAGTGGGCAGACCGCCATTCGGATCACATTATCCTTCATATCCGCATACCTCCCTGCATTTATCGTAGGCGTCAACCAGGACGTTTTTATCAAAACGGAAGGTATCGTACCCTTCCAGGCAAGTCCTCATATAGAAATTGCTCGGAATCCCAACCGGCCTGTCCTCATGCATGATGTAGGCAAAGGCCGTCACCGTCCTGCGCTTTCCCGTGCGGATGCCTTTGTACTGAAGCCGGATGTCCCGCTTGTAGTAGAAATTGGGGAATCCTTCGTAGCGGTCGAGAGCGGCTTCATCGGTCGCCGTTACCTCCCAGATCACCACAGGGACTGTGCCGCCTTCGCTTTCCTCGATGGTCAGGTAGGAGCCGGTCTTACTCCCCTTAAAAAGCAGTTCCCAGCCCTTCAGGTTGGCCGTGCCGAGGATCGTGGCGTGGGGACAGCGCATCCGCATCTGCCCGACATTCAGGTTGCTGCCGTAAGCAATGTAGTATCTTTTTTCTTTCATGGTATCCATCCTTTCCGAAGGGGTTACCCTTCTACCACCTTAAGACCGCCGAAGCGGTAAAGGGTAAGGTGGCAGGAGGCTAACTCCTGCGGTTCCTTCAAGCGGCTGCTCTACCGTGCCGGAAGGCTGTGTCCCCGGTCAGGTTGCGGGTCAGGAAATCCCTGGCCGTTGCGAACTCCTCGCCGATGAAGCCCAGGCGGAGGAGCCAGGTGCGCATGGCGTATTTGGGGTTCTCGTTCTGCTGGGGCTTGGGGCTTGCGGTGCGCACATCCTTTGCCATCTGGCTTAAGGCCAGGCAAAGCTGGATGTAACTCTTGAGCTGTCCTGCGTGGATGCCGCCCCTGCGCTCTGCGGTCGGCTCATCAAATTGGAAAAGCCGGAATTCGACCGTCCCCTTGGTAAAGGTGGCATGGAGGTTCAGCATATGGTAGCGGCTGTCGTTGTAGTGGTGGCTCCTGCCGTAGCTTGCGCCGTTGCTGGTGTACCAGATGTCTGCAAGGTGCGCCATCGAGCGGGGCTTCCTGCGGTTGACCTGCTCCAAAAACCGAGGGTCTACCGTGCGGCAGTAGCGGCTCATGCGGCCCCGGTCGAGCTTCAGCGCCTCGGCGATCAGGCTTTCGTGGCTCGCCATGATGTTGGCAAGGTTCCGAAGGCTCTGCGGCGTGTGCCCCTGCGCCCCGATGTGGATGTGGACTCCGCATCCTCTGGAGGCATCGCTTTTCGCACCGTTGTGGCGAAGCTGCCTGCAAAGTTCCTGCAGGGTTTCGATGTCGCCGTAGGTCAGGATCGGGGTGACCAGTTCGCATTTCTGCTCGTCCGGTCCCGCAATGGAAACGTCCTTCTGGAATTTCCATTCGCGTCCATCCGCATCCCAAGCCGACCAGGTGCTGTATCCGTTGCGGCCGGCGGTGTTCTCGTATCTGCCTGTGCCGAAGTAGGCGGCGGCAACCTTCGCTGCCCTCTGGCGGGTGATGCTGTTCATCTCGACCTCGACCCCGATGGTCTGGTTCTTCATCTCTGCAATCTGCCTTGCGGTCTTTTCGTTCATTCTGAAATCCTCCGTTTTCTGCCTTGCGGCTGTGTGTTTTCCCTTTCGGTGTACACATATTCGCTCTAAAAGAGGATAATAGCAAGTTCATTCCGCGTTATATATTACACAAAGATGACCGCAGGATATTGTGTAGTTTATGGCTGTTTGCCGCCATCCGATATTGGCTTGAGAAGGCCGTTTTCCTCCTCATCAAGGATAGCAAGAGCCAGGCGGAATCCCGTCCGCAGCCCATCGATGAAGTACTCCTCAGCGGTCATGCCCGCAATGGCGGCTTGTAGACAAATCATCTTATCGAGAACTGTGGCTGCCTCCTGATCCAGCATGGATCGGAGCTTTTCTTCTTCATCGGCCAGACCGGCAGCAGCCTTTCCATACTCCGAATTGCGATCAAACTGCTTTTCATTCGGATTGATGTTCCCATAGAAGAAGTCCTTCAGAATGTTATTCGGCATGGCGGTCACCCACCTTTTTCACAACGTCCTCCCCATAGACCACGTTCAGGCCGCTGCCGTTGTCCCAGCGCATGAGGAGGGAGCCGGTATCATCCACGCCTTTGACGGTGCCTTTTGTGCCGGCGGGCGGAGCCTGCACATCATCCATCCGCACCAGTTCCACACGGGTGCCGGCAGGATATTCCCGGCGGATGCGCTCCACAATCTCTCTACTCGGAAACTTCATGGCTCACACCCCCGTTCTTGAAGGCCGAGGAACCGGTCAGGTTCTTCAGCAGAATTTTGCGTTCCATCTTGTACTCGCTGCCGATGAAGCCCAGGCGCAGGAGAAAGCAGCGGAAGGCGTATTTCTCGTTATCCACCGGTTTCTCAGTCGCTGTTACCCGCTTGGCATTCCTGCTCATCTCGCAAAGCGCGGAAATGAAGTGGGTATAGGCGGCTGCGGAATCTGTGTCCACCTGGGAGAACCAGGGAAATGCCACCCGGTCTTCCAAAACCTCGATGCGAAGGTCGGTGATGCCCAGGGCCTTCCGTATCAGATTCCCCTTGGCGTCCAGCAGCTTGGTAAGGTTGCCCACCGCCACCTTGTCGAGCGGGATTTCCACCGTAAGCCCCACGTTTGCCGCCTGTGGCGCAGTGTCGGCGGCTTCTGCCGCTTCCTTGGTTTCCTCCCCGAAGGGCTGCTCACCGCCGTCCTGCGGCTCACATTCAAAGCCGGCGGCGGAGATGGCTTCCAGCACCCGCTCGACTTCCTCGCTGTCGGCACGGTCGTCAAATAGGAGCGTCCCATCCTTGGTGACCGTGAAATAATCAATCTCATAATTGCAGGTGGGCATGAACTTGTATTCCGCCCTGGCGCCTGTGGCATTGGCGATAACTTTTACCAGTTCCTTGCGCTTGGCGCCCGTCACATTGTATCTGATTTCCATGTGCGAAAACCTCCTTTGTTTTTGGTAGGTACATATATCACTCTGAACCCCTGAAATAGCAAGCGATTTTCGCACATTTCTCTGTAGAATAGAAACCAATTTATCCTTCCGAAAACTGTGCATAGTACACGATCCCGGAAAGCACAAAATAGACGTTGGGGAGCGCCACGCCGTTGCCCCACATTTTATATTCCGCGCTGTCGGAATGGGGATTCTTCAGCCACTTGACGATCTGGTTCCGGCTCTTTGGCTTGGAGGACGTCCCCATGACGGAGCGGTGTATCTCAAACACCTCTGTCCAGAACTCGATCTCATCCTCGGTCGGCTCGTCTGTCCCAAGCCCGGCGCACCACCAGTCCGGGAATCCTTGCAGTCTGGCGCACTCGGTAGGCGTCAGTCTGCGGACGATGTACTCCGGCTCGGTCTCGTTCACCACAGGCGGGTCCTTATAGTCCCTTGCCATCAGGGTCGGGGACTGTTCCTCAAGCGTCTGGGTGTAAGTGCCGGTGGTCATACAGTAAGCCACCGCATGGCGGTCGACAACGTCCAGCGTAAAGGACACATCCTCATTCACGCCGCTGCCCTGGGGACCGTTCTTGTCCGCCCTGCCAATCATGGACCCCTGCAGGGCCACCACAGCCATGCCGCCCTGGTTGCAGGTAGGATTGCCACCGTTCGCATCCAGGCATCTGGAAGTTTCCGCTTCGTAGAATCCGCTCTTGGGATTCTCCGATTTCATGGCGTTGCTGTCCTTGGAGCAGATACCATAGACCTTCGGCACGAACAGTGTCTGGTCATTGTTGCAGCCCAGAGTGGCGGATTTATTATCCTGGATCAGCGCGCCCTTGCCGCCGCCCTCACAGCCGGAGCGGATCTTCAGCGTCTTAGGCGTCTCCACTACAAAGGGCTGGTTGTTCCCGCCCATACCATAAGTGGCATTGACCGTGGGCGCTGTCTCCAGAGGGCCGATGTATCTGGTGTCCTGGCTATGGTTCTCATAGACCGCCGCCGGCACCGTACCGGCACGGAGGGTGGGCGAGGTTTCCTCCCCATACCCGATGCCCCTGGCTTGTGCGGAATGCTCGGTACAGAAGCCGGCGGCACCCATCACGCAAGGCGGGTGCCCGTGGTTTTCCGCCCGGAGAGTTGCCGCGACATCCTCCGTCACATCTATGCGGCTGCCGCCCTGGTCATTTAGGCAGACGCAGCCTGACGCTCCAGCGCCTTCCGCAAAAGCTCCGGCAACTCCTTGCCACGGGCGGAAGCCCTGCGGAGTATACCCAGACACGCCTTCGGACTCAAATAGTATTTTTCCGGCACTCCCGCCTGCAAAATCTGCGACAAGGTAGATGCGTTTTCTGCGCTGGGGGACTCCCCAGTACTGCGCATCAAATACCCGCCATGCGAGACTGAAATCGTCTGCCACGATCTCCCCGGCGTTTGCCCATCTCTCAGGTCGAGCAGGATCAATTTCGTATCCTTTGACCGAGCAGATCTCTTCGAGGACGGACTGGAAGTCCGCGCCCTTGTTGGAACTGAACGCGCCGGGGACGTTCTCCCAGACAATGTACCTTGGATATCTGCCATCAGTTGCACACCTCATTTCCTTTACGATCCGGACGGCTTCATAGAACAGGCTGGAACGGGAGCCGTCCAATCCTTCCCGCCGACCCGCAATGCTCATATTTTGGCAAGGCGAGCCGAAGGTGATGATATCCACCGGTTCAATCTTCCTGCCGTCCATCCGGGAGACATCGCCATAGTGCTTCATAAAAGGCAGCCGCTTTGTGGTCACCCGGATGGGGAACGGCTCGATCTCCGAAGCCCACACGGGGGTAATGCCGGAGAGCAGGCCGCCCAAGGGGAAACCGCCGGAGCCGTCAAAGAGGCTGCCGAGAGTCAATTTATTCAACTGGTACCTCCACCTCTTTTACAAGGTCGGAGTACATCATCTTTTCTCCGTTTCTCTCCACAAAAATATCCTCCGGCGGGATGCCGTTCTCCACGGCCCTGCGGAGGATGACCGATGCGTACTTCTCGTCCAGTTCCATCATGCAGCAGACACGGTTCATCTGCTCACAGGCCATCATGGTGGAGCCGCTGCCGCCGAAGGTGTCAATCACCACGGCATTCTCTTGGGTGGAATTCCCGATGGGATATCCCAGCAGGTCCAGCGGCTTGGAGGTCGGGTGGTTTGCATTGCGCTTCGGTTTGTCGTAGTTCCAGATGGTGGTCTGCTTGCGGTCGGAATACCACGGGTGCTTGCCATTCTGCAGGAAGCCATACAGCACAGGCTCATGCTGCCACTGGTAATCCGAGCGTCCCAGCACCAGGGAGTTCTTCACCCAGATACACACGCCAGCCAGATGGAACCCGGCGTCAATGAACGCCTTTCGGAAGTTCAAGCCCTCAGTGTCCGCATGGAACACATAAGCTACGCCGCCTTTCTCCAGATGCTCCGCCATGCACTGAAAAGCGGAGAGGAGGAAGTTATAAAACTCCTCGTCTTTCATGGAATCGTTCTGGATGGTCAGACCACTGGAACTTTTGAAGGAAACGCCATAGGGTGGGTCCGTCACGATGAGATTGGCCTTCCTGCCGTCCATGAGCAGAGTCACATCCTCGGCGGAGGTGGCATCCCCGCATACAAGGCGGTGCCGGCCCACCGTCCAGATATCACCCCGCTCCACAAAGGAGGCTTTCTCAAGCGCGGCGGTCAGGTCAAAATCATCATCCCTGGCTTCGCTGCCGGAATCATCCGCAAACAGGTCGGCCAGTTCCTTCTCGTCAAAGCCGGTCAGCAGGGGATCAAAGTCCATGCCCTGCAGAGACTCGATCTCCACCCGCAGAAGCTCCTCATCCCATCCGGCGTCCATCGCCATGCGGTTGTCCGCAATGATATAGGCTTTCTTCTGAGCCTCGGTGAGATGGTCGACAAACACACACGGCACTTCCTTGATGCCTTCCTCCTTTGCCGCCAGGATTCTCCCGTGGCCGGCAATCACATTGAAGTCCCGGTCGATGATGACGGGATTGATAAAGCCGAACTCCCTGAGAGAAGAGCGGAGTTTTGTGATCTGCTCCGGGGAGTGGGTGCGGGCATTGTTCACATAGGGCACCAGCTTAGTAATGGGTACAAGCTGCATCTCGGTCGTTGTCTTCATCGCACCAGCCCCCATTCCGCAAATTTCTCAAAACCGCCAAGGCTCTGGATGTATCTCCGGGCAGTCTCCACGATCTCTCTATAGAGAATGCCGTCCACCGTATCATCCCCGATGGCGCAGCACAGTTCCACGGGCTTTCCCGTTTCCTGCGCCTTCAGCCATGCGTAGATATTGACAGACACATCTGCTTTGGAGAGGTCTTTCCCGTGAAGGCCGCCGCCCGTCACGGAATCGGCCATGTCGCTGCCCAGCTTCCGGTTGGCTGCGCCGGAGTCCACATCCGTGCCGCCCGTCCAGTCGCCCAGGGGATTGACCTCGGCGGAGGGATATAACCTTTTTAGTTCTTCCGTAGGCGCATTGCTCTGGCAGAGGATCAGCCTTGCCTCATCAATGATGTACTTCCCATCCGAGGGATATGTGTGATACACATTTTTGGCAATCTCGCAGAGGGCTTTCTGCTCCTCCGTGACCGGCATTCCTTTGAAGATACCGTTGTCGCCGCAGCGGATTCCTTCTGCCTGGTTGTTGGCAAGGCGTCCGTCCTGCGGCACTTCCACATAATCCGGGTGCAAATTCCCGCCGATACGCTTCACAATGGCGTCCACCTCATCCTGCGAAATGTGTACGGAACTCTCCGCGATGATGTGACAGACACCGTGGCCGATGAGGACTTCCACAGCAATCCTGGGATTTTCTTCTTTCCTGTACGCCGCATCCACCAGTGCGCCGGCGATTCGGTCGGCCACCTTATCCGGGTGGCACGGATTTACTTTCTCAAACATGGCTTCACCCCTTCCTTGCACGGAGCAGACGCTCCATCAAATCGTCCTGGGGAGATATCTCCCCATAATCGGTGCTGCAGTTTTCCTTCACGATCTGGAAGATTTCGTTCCAGAGCCGCACCGCCTGGTTCATGTAGTTAATGCCGATGTTAATGAACGGGGACGGGATCGGCTTCTGGGTAGTCGGGTGCTTGGAGAGGAAGCCCATGCGGTTGGTCATCTCCTCGCACTGAATCCAGCGGGCGCTGCACATGGCGTACCGCTCCAATAACTGGGGAGACACCTTCGCCGCGCACCCCACCTTCTTTAGCCACTCCCAGGTTTCCGTGTATATCTCCTCCGCCTGGAGCGTACTCCCGTCACGCTGCTCGGCGGATAAAAACTCATGGGGCTTTGGCATATCGACACCCTCGACTTCGGGAATATCCAGTACTTCCAATCTGCGTCCGCCCGGATTGCCGTTCTCGGCTTTCTCCTTGACGGCAGACTTTTTTCTTCCCGCACCGGGTCTCGCGCCCCCGCGCCCGCCTGTGTTATTGGATTTTGTCGGCATTTTCTCACCCCTTTCCTCGAAAAATAAAGCAGCCGCAGCCGGCTGCCCTTAATTACCCTTTTGATTTCGCCTTTTTTGCGCACGAAGCCCCAGGCCGCTGTCCGCTCATGCAGGTCCCGGAGATTTTGACCGCCCCACGGTCACCGGTCGCCAAGCTCGTGGTGAATCTTTGTGTGGCAGGACTGGCAGAGGGACATCAGATTGTCATTCCGATGCGTCCCGCCCTGCGAAAGAGGGACGATGTGATGGACCTCCTCCACAGGAGTCAGCCGTCCTTCCTTCAGGCACATCTCACACAAGGGATGCGCCGCAGCATAGCGGTCGCGGATTCGCTTCCAAGCCCTGCCGTACTTCTTGTTGCTGTCAGCGGGGCGTCCGTACCGGTTGTACTGTCTGCGGGCGGCAGCTTCATGTTCCTCACAGTACTGCCCGTCCGTGAGGTTTGGACAGCCGGGGTAGGAGCAGGGGCGTTTTGGTTTCTTTGGCACGCTGCACCTCGCTTTCCGGGCAAAAGGAAAGCCCTGCAGGATTGCTCCCGCAAGGCTCGTTCCTTGTCCTGTTTTTCTGATTCTAACTATATCACAGGGACAAGGTGTATTGCAGTGGCTTTTAGTGGCTTATTTCGGAAACGGCGTCCAACGCCCTGTGGTGGAGCCGGTACAGCCACCGAAGCTCATAGCCCATGTCCACGGCGATCTGTTCCCAGGACTTGAAACACAGATACCGCAGCTCCAGAAGGGTCTGGTACTCCGTGTTCTGGACAGCTTTGATCTTATGGACGATGTCTTTTTTCGTCTGCACCAGTTTGCAGATGTCCCCATTGATCTCTGCTTCCAGCTCAATGATGGAAAGGATGGCGTCCTCCATACGGTGGAGGTTCCTCGTCTCACTTCCGGGCATATCCGAATAAGTCGCGGTCGCCCGTGTGGCGAGGTCATTCAGTGACGCCACCTGCTCCATCTTGCTCTGTATCCGCTGGTCAATGCGGAACGCCTGGGAAAGGTACTCCTTCATTTCCGTCTGCTGCTTGTTCATAGGCACTACCTCCGAAAAAGAAATGGTTTCCCTCGGATTTGCCTTGATTGACTCTCATTTTCTTAGGTTTGCCCGGACCGCATCGATCAGCGCCGACTGTGTCCTGTCCTTATACTGCAGGGCTTTCATAATGCGCTCATCAATGGTGCCGTCCGTGATGATGTGCTGTATGACCACGGTCTTGGACGCCTGCCCCTGCCGGTAAAGCCGCGCCACCGTCTGCTGGTACAGTTCCAGGCTCCAGGTGAGGCCAAACCAGCAGAGGGTGGAGCCGCCGCTCTGAAGGTTCAGCCCGTGACCGGCAGAAGCGGGATGGATCAGCGCCACGGGAATTTCGCCCCGGTTCCACTTTGCGATGCTGGCGTTAGAGTCCAGCCTTGCAAAGCCGATTTTCCGCATCCGCAGCCGATCCTCGATGCGGTCAAGGTCGTGCTGGTACCAGTAGGCCACCAGCAGGGGCTTTCCATTCATGCTCTCGATGATGTCCTCCAGGGCGTCCAGTTTCTGGTCGTGGATATATTCCACATCCCCGTCATCCGTATAGACCGCCCCATTTGCCATCTGGCAGAGTTTTCCGGACAGCACTCCGGCATTTGCCGCCGTCACCTCGCCCTTGTCAAGCTGTGCCGCCAGATCTTCGCACATCTCATCGTAAATGGCTCGTTCTGGCTCATCCATATACACCCGGTACTCACTGTTTATGAGTTCCGGCATCTTGAGGTGGTCGGCGGCTTTCATGGAGATGGTAATATCGGAGATCTTGTCATAGATCCGTTTCTCTGCTCCCGGCAGAGGCTTATAGGAATACACCACCTGACCGTTCATCCTATCCGGCCGAAAATAGTCCTGGCGGTACTTGGTGATAAACCGCCCCAATCGCTGTCCCATATCCAGCACCTTAAACTCGGCGAACAGGTCCATCAGCCCGTTCCCGGACGGGGTACCCGTAAGGCCAATGACGCGCTTTGCCCTGGGGCGCACCTTCATCAGCGATTTGAACCGCTTGCTGTTCCAGTTTTTGAAGGACGAAAGCTCGTCCACCACGATGGCGTCAAATTCAAAGGGGACATTCTCCACCATCCATTGGACATTCTCCCGGTTGATGATGTAGATATCCGCATCCCTGCGGAACGCCTCCAGCCGTTCTTTTTCGGTACCGACCGCCACGGAATAACGGACATCTTTCAGATGGTCCCACTTTTCAATCTCCTGGGACCAGGTATTCCTCGCCACCCGCAGCGGTGCGATCACCAGGACGCGGGTAATCTCGAAGTAGTCGAACAACAGGTCGTACAATGCCGTCAGCGTGATGGCTGTCTTGCCAAGGCCCATGTCAAGCAGAATGGCGGCAATCTCGTGCGTTTCGATATACTCAATGGCGTACTGCTGATAATCGTGCGGTTTAAACTCCACCGCTGTCACCTCCGATCTCAGAAAGGATGTGGGGAATCTCGCTCTCGTCATCCAGGATGAATACCAAGAAGCCCAGCCGCCGTAAAAGGCGTATCCTTGACTCCTGCAGCGGCCGTGGTTTCCCGCCAGGGGCCTTTACTTCCACAAAGCCGCATTTCCCATCCGGCAATAGGATAAGGCGGTCAGGAACCCCGGAAAATCCCGGCGACACAAACTTTGGCGCAATCCCGCCTTTTGCCCTGACCGCTTTAACCAGCTTCTGTTCGATGACTTTCTCTCTCATGGTTTTCGTATTCCTCCCAACACTCCACAAGGGCATCCATAACTTCTTGGCTTGCGCCGCGATGTTCAAGATACCCGACCAGCGTTTTTAAGCGCCGCCTTTTAGGGAATCCATTTCCTTCTGCTTTCATGCTCCTGGCAAGAAGCCCCTTGGCGGAATTGCCCTTTAAATGGTTCTTTATCATCCATGTGTAAAAAAGCATTTTTCAACCTCCGTTTTTCCTGTGTGACGGTCATGTACCTCTTCCCCCGATTCTCTCTTATATATTGTTTTTTTATCTCCTTAGAGCAACTCTGGTAGAGAGGTACATGACCTACACACCTGTTAATCCTCAAACTCCGATTTGAGTTTCAGCCCGTAAATGATCACGCCTGTACGGGTACGTTTTCTCACCACTCCCGTGGATTCCAGCGCGGAGTAGAAATCAGTCGTACTCCGGGTGTATTCGCCCATCTGCAGACAGTAGCTCCTGTAGGCGTTATAAAACTCCCCGGATTTTGCTTCAAAATCGTCCCCTACCTCACAGCAGTCATCCAGGAAATGGGCCAGCCAGTCATTGTTCTCCTTGTATTTCTGGATGGCGTCCTGCACTACCTTGGGCTGGACGATTTTGTAATCGCTGGCAATGACGCGCTTTGCGCCCTCGATGATCCACGAAAGCACAGCGCCGCCCGCCGTTTTGAACAGGAAGTCCGAATAGTTCTTGATGTCGGCCTTGCCCTCAATCTTGGCGTTGAAGGGGATTACGATGAGCCGGCGCCAGGTGCCCTGGTCAATGGCCCCGACCCTGGGCAGATGATTGGTATACAGCACCAGCGTATGGGTGGGGACATAGGAGAACGGCGCCTTGTACTTTTTCTCCGCATAGATCTCATCTGTGGAGCAGAGCTGCTTGACGTTGGAGGTGTTCAGGCGCATCCCTTCCTCAAGCTCGGCGGCAATGATCATCCTCTTGCCCTTGGCTTCCGCCAGTTCCGGTTTCACGTTGCGCTTGCAGCCCACGGTCAGGGTGTCTGCGGACATATTGCCGGAGTAGGTGCCAAGCACACGGGCGATGGTGTTCCAGAAGGTGGATTTGCCGTTCCTGCCCTCGCCATAGGCAATGACCAGCGCTTCAATGTAGACCTTGCCGATAGCGGCAAGCCCCACGATCTCCTGCACATAGCGGATCAGGTCGGCGTCCCCCTGGAAGAAGGTTTGGAGGGCGTCCTCCCAGACATCCATGCCATCCCCGGACGGGTCCACCGCCGTCTGCTTCGTGATATAGTCCTGGGCATTGTGTTCCCGAACAGCCCCCGTCCTCAGATCGCAGGTGCCGGACGGCAGGTTCAGTAAAAACTCATCCGCATCCAGGACGCGCTGCTCGATCTGGATCATCGGGCGGGCCTCCTTTAACGCCGCCGAGATGTATTTCGTATCCCGGCGCTTGATGGCGTACTTCCGATAGGTTTCCGCCCGCTCATACTTTTCAAAGGAACGCCGCTGGGCTTCGCTGAACGCCGCCATCGCTTTCTTGGCGCCCATCGCGGCGAGCATGGCCCACGCGCCGTTTTCCGACATTTCCTTCATGCACCGCTGTATCTCTGTTTCCGCCTCTTCAAGCTGTCTCGCGGTCAGCTCCTGGGCAATGCCCTGGGCGTTAGGCTGGGATTCCTCCCAGAACGATCCGTTGAACACGATGTAGTCCGTAGCCGGGGAGAAGCGGAGCCGATCCATGTACTCCCGCGACAGCACGATAGCTTGGCCTACATCTGAAAAATCTTCTGGCATCAGCAGGAAGTCCTGGTTATACTGCTCCGGCGGGATATATCCCTCTTGGGCGGCTACCTTCGCACCGAACTTCACGGCGCTGCCCCAGATGCCCGCAAGCTCCGCATCATCCAGCGGCGGGCTGCATTTTTCCGCTTCCTTCAGAAACTGCTTATGGGCTTCCTCTGTATTTCCCAGCCGCTTGATGATTCGGCCAGCGTAATGGGACATGGTCTTGTTCCGGGAACCCTCCGGGATCTGCCCCTGCGCCGCGTCCCACTCCGCAAAACTGTCTGCCAGGAACGCATCAATGGTAATTTCGCCGTCATACACCTCGACCACCCCATTCTTTACCCCAAACAGGAACCGGGCGCTATCCTTGGCCCCGTCATCAAAATAAGGGTAATCGGCAATCAATCTGTCTTTCCATGAGCTGTAAATCTCTGAATTTGTTGTCTCCGTACAGATAAAATACACATGGAACCGGGGCCTGGGGCCTCGTTTGCCTTTCTGTTTCATGTGGCTCCTGCTGTAGACAAAGATCATCCCCACGCCCGGAAAATCCATCGCCACATCAAAGGGCGTGAGCCAATCGTCAGGGTCATCCGAGTGGTCGTTGTCGCAGTCCATCGGCAGACAGTCCGCTTTCAGGAAATTGTCCACGCTGCGGTAGTTCTGCTTATATGCCGCGCACACATGGTCGAAGGCTGCAGCCTGCCGCATGGTGTCCGCATCCGTGACCGTCACGGGATTCGGATACACGCAGTTTGACCGGCTCCCCACCGTCACGGCGTCATAAATTGTCATCTGCATTCCGTTTCCTCCATATCCTCCGTAAAATAACGGATCGTCATATTTTTCTGCTTTGCCTTTCCAATCTCCCGGCGCATCCCGTCGGACACCTCGCCGCCGAACACCCAGAGCTGCTCACACTTGCCCAGCAGCACCAGATCCATAAAAATCGCCAGCTCCCGTTCCGTTTCTTCCGATAAGAACTGCGGGAACAGCAGATGCGGCGCAATGGGGATCGTGCCGGCGTCTGCGGCAAACCGGCTGTACCGCCTTGCTTTTTCGGTATTGCACTCTATGTCCCCGGAGTATGGGGAGCAGATATACACCAGCGGCCGGTATCTCGCCGCCTTTTCCTCCTGAACGATTTTTGTGAGGGCTTCATAGGCCGTCGGGTCGTAGTAGCCTTCGCTGTTATATCTGCTAACTCCCATACACACCCCTCACTTGATACCGCTCGATCAGGTCGTCCCGTCCGATGCTGACCAGCCGCTCGTAACTTTTCTGCCTGTCCGCATCACACTGCGCCGTGGTCTTGAAAAACAGGCAGTCCTTCCCGTGGAAGTCATTATCCTCCAGGCAGACGCACACACCGTCCTTATTAGCAAAGCAGTCCCTGTGCGCAGTACAACGCGGCAGACCTTTTGATTTCGCTGTTCCCATAGTCTGTTTCCATCCTTTCTCTGAAAATTGAGCGGCTTACACCTCTCTAATTGTGAAAGGACAGAAATCCTCCGTTTCAGCGGTGGGTATTCAAACTTTTCAAAACTCCTGTGACTGACCTTTTATTTTTATATTGACAATACAGTATGACATACAGTATAATGACATTAGGAGGTGACGCTGATGGGAGAAGAAAAAGATTTATTATCCTCTTTGCTTTTGGAGCTTCGCAGAGGCACACTGACAATTAGCGTACTCAGCCAGATGAAAGAACCGAAGTATGGGTATGCTTTGGTACAGAGCTTGGAAGAAAAAGGCGTTGCCATTGACCCCAACACCTTGTATCCTCTCCTTCGCCGGCTTGAGAATCAGGGGCTTTTGGAAAGCAAGTGGGAAACCGGTGGCGCAAAACCGAGAAAATATTATCAGCGGACAAAATACGGAACAGAAATTTATGAGAAGCTGAAAGCATACTGGCAAAACTTATCCGCCGGAATGGACCGGTTATTAAGGGAGGAAGAATCATGACGCCAAATGAAAAAGACTATATGGATCGATATATTTACCAGGTAATCCGTCGGCTTTCCAAAGCTCAGCGAGATGAAGTGCGTATGGAGCTGGAAGAGCTGATCAGCGATATGTATACGGATAAAGGCTCTATGGAAGAGGCGCTGACTGAACTCGGCGATCCTGCTGAATTTGCAAAACAATATCAAGGCGACCAAAGATATTTGATTGGCCCGGAATATTTTGACACCTATCTGTGGTTTGTTAAGGTTGTCATAGTCTGTGCTGCCATACCGATTTTGCTTATTTCTCTGATAAATGCCATAGGAGAAATGCCTGCGATTACTGCACAGAACTCTGCTTCTGTCATTATCCGAGCCATTGTAGATGGTCTAATCACCGGAATTACTGATGCTATTCTGTCCTGCGTGTCCGCATTCGGTGCAGTGACCTTGACTTTTGCCATTATGGAGCGGAAGAAGGTTCAATTCGAGCTGAAAAAGGAAGAAAAATGGTCCTTAGAAAGTCTGTCGGGAGAAGGCAAAACTCCAACTTCCCGCTCCCGTTGGACACCAAAATTTTTAGAGCCTGTACCCGATAAAAAAGCAATCATAAGTCGGGGCGACAGCATTGTAGGCATTATATTTATCGTTATTTTTAGTGTGCTGCTGATTTTTGCTCCTCATTTCTTTGCTGCGTTCTTTACAGAAGGCGAAACCGTAATGACCGTACCTATTTTTAATCTGGAACAGTGGGGCATCGTTCTTCCCGTCTTTATACTAAGTCTGCTGATTGGTCTTGCAGACGAGATATTACGCTTGGTTGTCGGGGTCTACTGTAGACTGGTTATGATCAGTAATATAGTGTGCGGAGTACTTCAAATTGTATTGAGCATCATTGTACTAAAGGTCTTACCCATTTGGAATCCGAATTTTGTACTTGAGATTGAACAGGCGTTGGGCGATCATGCAGATTCAGGAGCAAGATTTCTCACTTACTGGAACGCTGATATGGTGTCCAACGGGTTTCTTGCTTTTATTGTTGCAATTACCCTATTCGAGATTGGCGTAACAATTTATAAAACGCTCCGTTATGGTGTTGCCGTCAAAAGCAACTAAAAAAAGAGGCTATCATGTTTTCCAAGACATGATAGCCTCTTTTTTAGTATGCAAAGATTTATAAATCATTATATTTTAATGGTTTCAAATATCAGATTACATTCATCTGCGTTTTCACACCACAGCTAACTTTGCTCAAAAAAACACCGCTAAAAAATGCCGTCCTTGTCCTTTCAGAAGTGAGAGGCACAGGGACGGCAAATTTTTCTCCGCTGAAAAAATCCGGTTCTGTCCTTTCAGAGACAGAGGGGCAGGAAAGCCGCTCGGAAACGGAGGTGCTGCGGATGCAGGAAAACACGGAGACAACCAGAGACAGGCAGCTTGACGAGGAACTCGCCGATGTGCTGATTGCCATCAGCGTGATCGCGAAGCGTCTCGCCAGAAAGCTGCAGACGGCAAATCAGGAAGGAGGAACGCCGGATGGGGAAAATGAGCGACCTGGACTTACAGATTAAGGAGCTGCGCTCCTGCGGGGAGACCATCATCGAAATTGCCAACACGCTGGCGGGGATGTTTTCTTCCCAGGCGGCGGAGAATGCGCCGCCGAAGGAGAAGCCGAAAGCACTCACCCTTGAGGAGGTGCGCCACCGCATGACGGTGATCGCCCAGGCAGGGCACTCGGCGGAGGTAAAAGCCCTCATTACGAAGTACGGAGCGAGGAAGCTGTCGGACATCGACCCTTCTAAATTCGAAGGGCTTCTGAAGGAAGCGGACGCGCTCGGAAAGCCGGAGGCAGGAAACGATGGGTAAGCATTCCTTCCTTTCCGCCTCCGCAAGCCACAGGTGGATCAACTGCCCGCCATCGGCACGGCTCTGCGAGGAGTATGCGGACAAGCCCAGCGAATACGCCCAGGAGGGGACCGACTGCCATGAGCTGTGCGCCTATAAGGTAGAAAAAGCCCTCGGCCGCAGGGTGAAGGACCCCACGGAGAACCTGACCTACTACTCCCAGGAGATGGAGGACTGCGCTGACGGCTACTGTGCCTTCGTGATGGAGGAAGTGGCAAAGGCCAGGGAACGCTGCGCCGACCCGCTGGTGCTTGTGGAGCAGCGGCTCAACTATTCCCGCTATGTGGGGATCGAAGGCAGCTTCGGCACCGGGGACTGTGTCATCGTCTCAGACGGGCTTCTCCACATCATCGACTACAAGCACGGGCTTGGCGTCCTGGTGTCGGCAGAGAAGAACAGCCAGCTTTCCTGTTACGCACTGGGCGCCCTCGACCTGTTCGATGGCATTTACGACATCGAACAGGTCAGCCTGACCATCTACCAGCCCCGCCGGGAGAACGTCAGCACATACACCATGAGCCGGGAAGAACTCCTGTCCTGGGCAGAGACCGTGCTTGCCCCTGCCGCAAAGCTGGCATACGAGGGCAAGGGTGAGTTCAAAGCCGGCGACCACTGCCAGTTCTGCAAGGCAAAGGTCAACTGCCGCAAGCGGGCGGAATACAACCTGGAACTGGCGCAGTATGACTTCGAGATGCCCGCGCTCCTGGGAGATGATGAGGTCGCCGCTATTCTTACCAAAGCGGACGAGCTGGTCTCCTGGGCTGGAGACATCAAGGACTATGCCCTGCAGAAAGCCCTCTCCGGGACGAAGTTCACAGGATTCAAAGTGGTCGAGGGCCGTTCCAACCGGAAGTACACCGATGAGGCCGCAGTCGCAAAGGCTGTCGAGGATGCCGGCTATGAGCCATATGAGAAGAGACTGCTGGGCATCACGGCCATGAGCCAGGCCCTTGGCCGGAAGAAGTTTGAAGAGCTGCTCGGCGGCCTTGTCTACAAACCGCCCGGCAAACCCGTACTTGTGCCGGAGAGCGATAAGCGCCCGGCCATGAACACAGCCATCAATGATTTCAAAGAAAATGAGGAGGACAACAACTATGGCAAAGATCGTAAATAAGACGAAGGTAATCACCGGCCCCAGAACCCGCTGGAGCTATGCGAATGTCTGGGATCCCAAGAGCATCAACGGCGGCACGCCCAAGTACAGCGTCAGCCTGATCATCCCCAAATCCGACAAAAAGACCGTGGAAGCCATCAAGGCGGCGATCCAGGCGGCCTATGAGGAGGGCGAGTCCAAGCTGAAGGGCAACGGCAAGACCGTCCCCGCCCTCTCGGTCATCAAGACCCCGCTGCGCGACGGTGATGTGGAGCGCCCGGACGATCCGGTCTATGCGGATGCGTACTTCATCAACGCCAATTCCGCCACCGCACCCGGCATCGTGGATGCGGACCTGAACCCCATCCTGGAGCGTTCCGAGGTGTACTCTGGTGTATACGGCAGGGCCAGCATCAACCTGTATGCCTTTAACTCCAACGGCAACCGGGGCATCGCCTGCGGGCTGAACAACCTCCAGAAGATCTCCGATGGGGAGCCGCTGGGCGGCAAGAGCCGTGCCGAGGATGATTTTTCCACCGAGGACGACGACGATTATCTTTCCTGAGACAACACAGGGCGGCAGTCACCGCTGCCGCCCGCCCATTCAAAGAAAATGCGAGGTAAATGGATATGACAGAGTTTTATGAGTTCGCAAAACAGTTTGATGTGATCGTGATTTTCATTCTCCTGTACGGATTTGCCGTCGGCAGCATCGTGTACTGGATCACCGACTTCCTGCACTGGTGCTGGACGAAGTTCAAGAAGCACAGGGAGAAAAAGCGCCAAGCGGCAAAACAGCCGGAGGAATAAACAATGCGCACCGGGCGGCAGGCACGAAACCCCTGCCGCCTGTTTTTATGGAGGTAACAGCACTATGGCAATCCACACCCTATCCATCGACGTGGAGACCTTTTCCAATGTCGATCTGAAAAAATGCGGCGTGTATAAATACGCCGAGTCCCCTGATTTTGAAATCCTGCTTTTCGGCGTATCCGTGGACGGCGGCGAGGCCACCGTATATGACCTGGCATCTGGCGATACCGTGCCAGAGGAGATCATCCAGGCGCTTGCGGACGATTCCGTCATCAAATGGGCGTACAATGCGTCCTTCGAGCGGGTCTGCCTTTCCGTCTGGTTGAGACGGAACTATCCGCAGCACTTCTCCTCCTACAGCATAGAGGAGGACACCGTCCGAAATTACCTTGACCCGTCCTCCTGGCGCTGCTCCCTGGTATGGGGCGCATACATGGGGCTGCCCCTCTCTCTGGAGGGAATCGGCAAAGTCCTGAAGCTGGAAAATCAGAAGATGGCTGAGAGAAAGGCGCTCATCCGCTATTTCTGCGTCCCCTGCAAGCCTACCAAGGCCAACGGCGGCAGGACGCGCAACCTCCCGGAGCATGACCCGGTGAAGTGGTCAACCTTCATCGCGTATAACAAGCGGGATGTGGAAACCGAAATGGCGATCCAGCAGAAGCTGTCGAAATTCCCCGTGCCGGATTTCCTATGGGAGGAATACCATCTCGACCAGGAGATCAACGACCGGGGCATACAGCTTGACATGGCGCTGGTGGAACAGGCCATCGCCATTGATGAGCGTTCCAGGGAAGAACTCTCCGCAAAGATGCGGCAGCTCACCGCCCTGGAAAACCCAAACTCCGTCCAGCAGATGAAGGAATGGCTCACAAAACACGGTCTTGAGGTGGACTCCCTGGACAAGAAAGCCGTGAAGGAACTGCTGAAAACCGCGCCGCCGGAGCTTGCCGAAGTGTTGGAGCTGCGCCGGCAGCTTGCCAAATCCTCTGTGAAGAAGTACCAGGCAATGCAGAACGCCGTATGCGCGGACGGCAGGGCAAGAGGGATGTTCCAGTTTTATGGGGCCAACCGCAGCGGCCGCTGGGCGGGCAGGCTGATTCAGTTACAAAACCTCCCCCAAAACCACATGGCACATCTGGAGGATGCGAGAAGCCTTGTTCGTTCCGGGAATTACTCCATGCTCTCTGCACTGTATGACTCCGTGCCGGAAGTCCTGTCGGAACTCATCCGCACGGCGTTTGTGCCGAGGGACGGATACAAATTTATCGTTTCCGACTTTTCCGCTATTGAAGCCCGTGTGCTTTCGTTTTTGGCCGGCGAGTCCTGGCGTCTGAAGGTTTTTGCGGAGAACGGTGACATCTACTGCGCCAGCGCCTCCGCCATGTTCCATGTGCCGGTGGAAAAGCACGGGCAGAACGCACATCTGCGGCAAAAAGGCAAAATCGCCGAGCTGGCCTTGGGATACGGCGGATCGGTAGGCGCCCTCAAGTCGATGGGCGCACTGGAAATGGGGCTTTCCGAGGAGGAACTCCAGCCCCTTGTGGATGCGTGGCGCACCTCCAATCCGAACATCGTGCAGCTTTGGTGGGATGTGGACAATGCGGTGAAAACCACCGTCCGCCAGCGGCTTGACACAGAGACGCACGGCATCCGGTTCCGTTACCGCAGCGGGATGCTGTTCATCCTTCTGCCCTCCGGGCGGCAACTCTGTTATGTGAAGCCGAAGATGGGGACAAATAAGTTCGGCGGTGATTCCGTCACCTATGAGGGCGTCGGCAGCACAAAGAAGTGGGAGCGCATCGAATCTTACGGCCCGAAATTCGTGGAAAACATCGTCCAAGCGGTTTCAAGGGATATTCTCATGTATGCCATCCGGACGCTTTCCCACTGCTTTATTGTCGGCCATGTCCACGATGAACTAATTATCGAGTGCAGTATGGGCGTCTCTCTGGATGCCGTCTGTGAGCAGATGGGAAGGACGCCGCCTTGGATCAAAGGTCTGAATCTCCGGGCAGACGGCTATGAAACCATGTTTTACAAGAAGGACTGAAAAAGGCGGTGCCTATCATAATGATAAGCACCGCCCACTTTTATTTCTGAGACAGTTTTCGTTCCCTTGAGCGTCTTTGCGCTGCCGCATTCGCACACTTCGGACAACAATATTCTTTATTTGTAGCCGTGGCATTCACAAGAAAATACACATCCCTTTTGCAGGTTGGATTTTTGCATCTCTTGTAGATCTCCACACCAGGTTTCATATAAAAAATGGAAAAATATAATGCTTGAATAAGATTATCCAGTTTCCATGTGGGCTTCAAATCCAACGAGGAATAGCGTGGATGAATGCCTGCTATATTGTAGTTGATTTCCTCGCTTAAAACAATGTTGGCAATCTTTAATAACGCCGTTTTCATCTCATCAGAAAAATTGTCTGGCTGTTTTCCGTTCAAGTAGCGGATTTTCTTGTACTCAATAGTGCTAAAGACTCCCACCTCTTTTTGGTAATGGAAAAAGAAATCAATGATTGTACGCAATTCCTTACTTACGTCGGGCAAACCCGTGTACATTGCAAACAGATTCTTAAACCATTGCAATTCTCCTGCCCCTGTCGAACTCCTAACTTGGTTGAAATACCCGATATCAACCTGATAAGAAGGTGGAAACAGCGTATCCTCCACAGAAAATTTATTTGTATCAAACACCTCCTGATTTCTTTGCATATCAGGAAACTGTGAGTAGTTATGAACGAGATCCGTAAATTCGTGAACACAGGTACTGTACTCGCCCGTAGATAGATGCATGGTAATTGGCTCCGCATATAAGAGGTATGCGGTGCCAATCAGAATATTTGTGTAGTTTTTCTTTGCTGCAATAGAGTTCATTAGCGTAACCGTGGCTTTTATCCGGTTCACAAATTCCATTAGGGTATCGGCTTCTACTGCTTCATATTCAGTTTCGCTCACTGGATACAAAAACCCGTAATCCGTAAAAAACGCAATATGAGCATCAATATCACCGTCTGGGATAGCTAAGAGCTTTCCAAGGATGTTTTCTGAAAGAATTCCGCCTGCAGTGCCGGAAAGATTTAACCCCTTCTGTGGTGCATATGAAAAATGGATAGGTTGGTTATGCTGCGCAATCAGTTTTAATGTGGTTCTCGGCGGTTGGTCGGGAGCCACATTTTCAATATCTTTCTCAAATTTACATGTATAGCTGTCATATTCAAACAGGCTATTCATAAAAAGTTCAGAAATTTTTTTAGCCATTTCTTATCACATTCCTTCCAAACTGTCTCTCCAAAATCATCTATAACATTATGTGAACCATTACTCCATGCTGCTATAGAGCATCGTTATTGCCGCTTCCTTTCAAATTATAACACAAAAATAATGGTAAAACAAGAATTTACCCTTTACTTTTATGTGTCAAGTCACATTTGTTTTTATGGAAATTATATTATTATTTCTTTTACTGTAATATATAGGCAACGAGGAAAACCTCGTAGCCATCAAAGTGTTCATCCACTGATCAAGGATGATTCCAGAACATTTTGAGGGGCAACTAAACACTACAGCCGACCACTGGAATGGTTGGCCAGGACTGAAATGAGGATTCATTTTCAGATGGCCAGCTATGCCTATTTTGCAGTGGGTCCTCATTTCGACTTTCGGGTCGAAGGAGGGCCCACATTATGGACAAACAGAGTAAAAAACAGGACAAGCAGTATCAGATCCCGATGGTGGTAACCGATGAGGTCATCCGCGATTTTGGCATCAAGCAGGAGGATGTCACCTGGCGCCGCATCGGAAACCGCAAGTGCCGGGTAGTGATGGTGGACGCAACCGAGGAAGAGTACAAGGCGTATATGGCGCCGATTTGGGCAGAAATCAAACGCGAGGACCGGGATGGCCGCTGCATGGTCAAGGGCAAAAACGGCAAGCTGATCCGCTGCCCAGAGAGTAACCATTGCGAGGAATGCAAGCACTTCTCAGCGACCAGCCGTGAGCGGAATAAGCCTGCCTCCCTCTCCGTACTGATGGATGAAGGAGCGGAGCCGGCCGCAGAAGGGTCGTTTGAGGAAGATGTGATTTATGAGACCATCCTGGAAGACCTTATCTCCATGTTGACAGAAATCAAACCGAAGTATGGTAGGATCTTCCGTCTGCTCTACGATGGAGCCACTCAGCAGGAAATGGCGGACGAACTGGGCATCAAGCAGCGGACGGTGTCGGACGACATCAAGAAAATTCGCAGCCTTGTGCAGCCGCTGGTAAAGGACATTTTCAATAAGTAATCTATAGTAAAAAACAAGACTCTACCCGCTTAATTGTGAGTAGAGTCTTGTTTTTATTTATATTGTTGGTGCAGGAACATCTCCCCGTGACAGGACTTTTTCAATGCTTTCGGCCAACTCTTTCTTTTGCTGTTCCGGCATCCCTATGTAGTTGTACATTAAAAACCGGGTATCAATGACAATCCCTTGGATTCTTTCATAGTTTTTCATATTTGTCCGCCAATCACCGATCGCTTCACCTATATTGCCAATTGGTGAGGTCAGCCTAAAAAGGTTATCTGCCATATTGTACGGCATTACAAACGCATTGAAAAGTTTGTCGTTGGGAACACTTCGAGTGCGTTCTATATACTCCCCGTAGGTAATCTGCTTGTTAATATCGGCTCCGTTCGGAAGATGGTCAGCATCACCGGTCCATCCATATCGATAGCACTTGGCATCCAAAACATAATACTTATCCCTAAAAATCATAATAGAATCCGGATAAAGCGGAGTTTTTACCTTGTTTGCGCCGTAATCCAACAACCATCTCGTTCTTGGGAAATACGAAGCCTTGTCCTCAATGCCAAACGCTTTGTCGATCATTCGTTCCCAAATACGATCAAAATAATCTGTACCAAAGAAGTATTGCTTGTCCGAACTCTTTTCATCCATATATTCAAGCATGTTTTTCATTGCCCGGAACAGCTCCTGCTCATTGTCATTATGCGATGCCGCCAACTTTTTTGTAAGGATATAAATGGATTCCTTTATTGTTGGGTGCGGGCCAGGCTGTTCTGGCTTAAACGGAACATAGAGCCATCCAAGTTTATCAAAAGCTTCATAGACACAAAACTTGTGTATTTGCGTAATCTGCTTATCTGCGTTTGGCGTAACAGAGCGTACTGTCATATTTGTAAAGACAAGGGAGCCATTCTTCTGAACTAACGCCCGTTGCTCTCGAAGAGTCCGCGGCCACGATGTATTTCCCTTAGTGCTTGTCTTGTATTCAGGATCACTTTCAATGTAATATCTGCCAGTACGCAAAAAAGACGTTATTACTTTTAAATAAGCATGGATTGGAAAATCGACAGTCTGCGGCGCTTCAAATTTCCGTGCTTCAATTACTTTATCTTCTTTCATGAAGACAGAAAGAACTCCGAATAGATTCTGCACATCAATTCTCAAATCAACATCGTTCTCAGGCAATTGATATCCTATCGGGAAATATATGATAGCGTCATCAGTGTCCGCTTTCACGCCAACAAAACTGTCCCCATCATCACCAGAAATAACCTTACACCTATCACGCAGATTTTTCTCCAAATCCATGAAACATCACCACCTTTATCCCGCATCGTCTATATTACGATGGAAAAAATGTATCTCGAACAGTCTGCTTGAAAATATCAAATCGACTCCTGCCATATGAAAAAACAAAATGCCGGATGATATCTTCCAAGTTGTCAAATCGAGTGGTGTCGAACAGATCCTGCGGGTTGAATTTAAAAGCATCATCCCACAAGTACTTAATAACTTTCTCTGGGAATTTACGAATTCTTTTAAGGGCTTCACGAATTTCATACAGCCGGGTCTTTTGTTCCGGAGTGAGATCTCCATCCCGTTCAGCCCTCAACAGAGCATTATATTCACCGCGAAGATTATTATCCGTCGAATTGGCATTTTCATCATATTTCAAATCATTTTCATGTACGAAATATACACCCAGACGTTTGTCTTCGGCAGATGCCATTTTGGCTTTATTGCCCACCACAATCTTGTTAATTGTTGTACAGAACATCTTCCAGGTTACATCCGTATCAAGAATCACCGCATCGGCCAGAGAGGAGCGTACATTCTCGAAAGTGTTTTCGATTAGCCGCATATTCCATCTACGTTGGAACGCAGTGTCTAATGTGAAAACATTTTGGTCTGATGTGTTCATGGTTCCGATTACAGACAAATTCGAGGGAATGCGCACTTTATGGCTGCCATCACCGTAAATGACTGTTGCCATATACCGATTAGTGATACCGTACTCACTTGTTCCTGTGGGATACACGACATCCTGCTCCCTCTTTGGTTCAACGGCTCTGTCGAGTAGTTGGAATACTTCACCGAAAATTGCTGGCGCATTCCCACGATTTATTTCCTCAATGATAAGGATATATTCCTGTGTCGGATTCCTGTAAGCATCCCGAAGAATCGTTGTAAAAGGCCCAGGCGTAAACTTGTATGTGACAAGTCCCTCTTCATCAACATCCGGCAGAATCTGTCCTACGAAATCCGAATATGTATAATCAGGATGGAATACGAGCCGCTCGACATGACTTTCTGCTCTGCAATATTCGTGTTCAATAGTCCAGCTCTTTCCGGAACCTGGAACGCCATACAGAAGAATATTAGTGCCACTACTGATACGAGACTCTTCTAAATCGTCAAGGCTGATGCCTTCTGTATCGGCCTCCAAATCATCCAATCCTATGACTTTTGTAGCATACAAGCGCAAAAGAGTATCAACACGCTTTTGATAATCCTCAAGTTTTTCGCTATTCGGTGTTGCAACGGTAACTTTACCATTAGAATACTGAAGGTAAGGATTCATACCCTCGGAAAGCATAGATTTCAAGATGCGAAGTGGTCCTTTGGCTTCTTTATCTCCGTTCACATCTACCGCATCCGCCGTTTCCAACAGTTTACGGTATATGCTGTTTTGATTGAAAATCACATCCCGATTTCCATCCGTCAACTTAAACACTGCGCCTTCAGAAAGCGCAGTCAGCAGATAGATAAGCGTTTTCTCGCACTCAGGATCCGTAGGAACATTAAATCCTGTCCAAGCTAAGAGAACTCTGCAATAAGCATTCTCGTTACCTCTAATCACACTGTGTATGATGTCAATATTGATAGAGTACATCAACTTCTTAGGAAAACGGACACCACCAGTCCTTTCTGCACTGGCCGCCTTTGTTGTGTCAACAAAGCTAACCTTCGCAAGTTTCCAAATCAACTCAAAAGCAACCATGAGCGCTTCCATCTGGGACTTGAAAAGTTGGTTCTGATTAAAGCCCGCTATTAAATCGTCTGGAGATATTTGTTCTTCATCGCAAATATCCGCCAGATAGTCAATAATCCACTGCTCAAGCTGCTCAGTCATAACCGTCTCATCGCCGTTCTGTGTTGAATAAATCAACTCTGACGGATGATCCGAACACTCCCACAGCAAGATAGCCAAGGCAAGTGTGCTTTTCACATGGGGTAGGGACGATTTAATTCCCAGCTTCAAATCCATCTCATCATAAACAAGTATGTTATCGGGCCTATTCATTCTTTCCATCCTCCTCGATATCATTCAGTATCACACTGGCTATTGCTTCAGCCAATAATGGCGGCACGGCATTACCGACTTGCTTCATCTGCGATCCCTTATTTCCTGTAAATTTAAAACTATCAGGAAATGATTGTATTCTCGCAGCTTCTCGGACAGTAATAGCTCGATTAAGAAACGGGTGAGTAAATTTACCGGAGGACGGAGTATCAAATCTTGTGGTGATGGTAACCGATATCTCGTCCTTCCTCATACGAGTCCATGTACCGCTATAGATCGACTTAGTTAGATGTTCCTTTGGTAAAACTTCCCTTCCTGCATTAGGCGGAATCATTGCCAATCTTTCTAACGCCAATTTAGAATGCTTGGTAGCCACATGATTGTACAGCACATTGCTTCCATTGCGAAGTTTTTTTTGATACTCACTTTGTGGCTCAAAGCGATATTCCTGTTCTTCACTGCCTTCCCCAGAATTTAAATAGGCAAGATCACTGATTGCATCCCAAATAGTTACTGTTGCATTATGGGGCTTTGGCAAAGCAGGTGCGTCTCCATTCCGTTTACCGATAATGACCGCCCTCCGCCTGTTTTGTGGAACACCATAATCTGATGCATTGAGGACACCCATTTTCAATTGATAGTCCATAGAATTAAAAAGTTCTTCAATTTCCTTACGGAAATATCCCCCTTCTGCAGTCAGCAGATTTGGCACATTTTCCATTACAAAGTATCGAGGTTTTACAAGTCCGACTACTCTCACGTAATATTTAAAGAGAAAATTTCTCTCATCATGAATTGTTTTTCGTTGTCCTTTTTGTGAAAAGCCTTGACAAGGAGGACCTCCAATAACAACATCCACCTTTCCCTCATAGCTGCCAAAGGTTTTTTCGAGATCCAGGGCGGTAATGTCACCGACAATCATTTTTGTACCTTTGTGATTCATCTCATATGCTGCAGCAATAGAAGGATCATATTCATTTGCCAGTATTACATCAAATCCGCATTTTTCAAAACCAAGGGACAATCCGCCGACCCCGGCAAACAAATCAATCACCTTTGGTCTCATCCTCGTGCCTCCTGAATCCTATCCTGAGCTATCTTAAAATACCCCTCGTCTAACTCGATACCTATAAAATTTCGATCCGTCCGTTTGGAGACCACTCCGGTTGTACCACTTCCCATAAAAGGATCAAGTACAGTATCATTGGGATTCGACAAAATCTCAACAAAATGCTGAATGAGACTTTCTGGTTTCTGGGTAGGATGCTTGCCAAACCTGCGTTCTCCGTTGGGTGTTACAGATGTTTCAATAAAATCGTGAAACATCGCACCACCATTATTAAATGTTCCTGTTTTCTTTTTATATGTAAAATAGATCCATGCTTCTGTCGAATTTACAAAATGAAGGTTCATGTTCCTCGGCATTGGATTCGTTTTATGCCAGATTCCTGTGGTTTTATAGTAAAATCCGTGTTTTTCTGCCAACTGTATTACAGTTTCGACTTTGATGATGGCCATGAAAACTATCATGGTCCCACCTTTTTTCATTACTCTTGCAGAGGCCTTGAAAAATTCATCCATAGACTTTGACCATTCATCAAATTCCATGTCGTCCCATCCGGCAGATCCGAAAAAATTATCGCGCATTTTCTTGAGATTTGTATCTCTTTTCTTCATGAAATTGCCAAGATTGTATGGTGGATCAGTAACGATCAAATCGATAGATTCCGCATCAATTTGTTTCATGGCAGCAATGCAATCCTGATTATATAATGTTATTTCAGCCATATTAACAGCCCTTTCCTTTGCAGAATTTTACCTCATGGCGCTCTTCCCACTTTTTACCCATGCGTCCAGTTCGGAGCGTTTGAACTTCCATAAGCGCCCAATTTGATGCGCAGGGAGGTCTGTCTTTTGCTTAATCCACTTCCGTAAAGTTACTGGCTTGATGTTCAAGTATTCAGCTGCTTCTTCAAGGCTGATATAGTTGTCATCCATTCTCTCGCTCATAGCGTTCACCTCTCAAGCTACCAAAAGACATAGTAATACAAATAAAATTATAGCAGATCCCTTGCTGTTTTTCAAGCCCTTTTTGAGTATCTTTTAATATTTACTGATATTAAGTGATATTTAAGCTGGCAGATTCTCACGCTCTCTACATCTTAACGATAGCCCTACTCTGTAACGATAGCTTTTCTATCGTTACAGAGTACCGCTGAAAAGGACGAATCACCCTGGCAAGGCTACCATTCTGCCTATGCCGCCACAGTGCCAGAAATTAAAAAACCGCCCAGAAACGGCGGATTTACGGCATTTTTGAGAGTATGGAATTGTATCAATCTCGGCGTGGTTTTGTCAAGTATGTTGCCGTCCTCAAATCCTGCGTTACGAATGACCTCATATATACTGT
>ERZ507073.105-NODE-105-length-89201-cov-12.403742_pt1 | contig 89201 bp, 88 predicted proteins | sample MGYA00512290_ERZ507073 | MGnify/ENA metagenome assembly ERZ507073 | reverse complement strand
TGTCGACCTTGATTTCACCCTTGTCTACCAAATCTTTAACTGCCTTTGGAACTGTTACCGCAGGAACTGTAGTTGCCTGTGCAGTGGTCTGAGCAGAAGTTGTTGCGGTCGGAACTTTGTCACTTTTACAACCTGCAAGAAGACTTGTGCCGACTGTTGTGCCTGCAAAAAGTAAGGTCATACCGCAAGCCATAGCTATGACTTTTGTCTTAACCGCTGTAACTGCACCTGTCTTAACCGCAGTTGCGGTACTCGATTTTACCGCTGTTGAAACACCCTTTGAAGCCGCAGTTACAAGGCTTTCTCCGTTTGGAAGTGTGATTTTTATGCTCGGAACGCAAAGGCTCTTTGCCTGCTCTCTGAAAATTGTTGTAAAGAACGGCACAAATACAACACCGTGAAGCTTGTCACCGCTTTTATTTTCGTAATCTTCAATTGCAGTTTTCATCTTTGCCCTTGAATAATTGAGCCTTGAAAGCACAGTACCCCTTGAACATTCAAAGACTTCTGCGATTTCATCAACAGTCATTTCATTAAAATAGTGCATAATCACTGTCTGATACTGAACATCGGACAGTACTTCCTGCATAATCGAAAGAATAATTTCTCTCTTTGCCTTGTCTGAAATGTATTCTTCGGGAATTGATATACGCTCGTCAACTATTGCCTGATTTTCAAAAATTTCATCGTCCAGTTGGATTTCACCTTTACCTTTCAAATAATTTTTGCACTTATTAACGGCAATTCTGTTAAGCCAACTTCTGATTTGTGATGATTTTTCCAAAGATTGGATTTTTAAAAAAGCCGTTATGTAAGTTTCCTGCATAATGTCCTGTGCAGTTGTTTCGTTCTTTAAAAAGCTGATACAAGTAAACCACACTTCACGCTCTGTAAGCTTGTAGAGCTTTTCAAATGATTTGTTATCTCCCTTTTTAATTTTCTCTACTAAGTGGGAAATGTTCATAAAATAACCTCCTCTCATTTCCTTTCATAATATAGACAATTTAAAACGGCTTTTGATTTTATAAAATCCGAAAAAATTTTAAAATTTTTCAAATTTTGTCGATTTTTTTAAATAGCAAATATTTTTCGCATAAAACAAAAAGTGCGTAGCTGAAGCTACGCACGAAAAATACATAGCTTTGATTGTTGCGACACAATATTTCACTTATAAGGTGTGAAAAGTAAAGCCTGCATTTTTACCGAAATAAAAACACACACTTAGGTGAACTTTAAATTAAATTTTTGTTTGGCATTTTTATTTTAGCATACAATATATGAAAATTCAATATTATTTTAAATTAACTTTTAAAATTTATGTAAAAGAATTTAACAATATCAATTCCGTACTATCATATTTCTGTTTATCAAACATCCCGTTTACAAGCAAAAGTATATCGTAGTATCATTGTTATTATACAGAATTAAATTTGCATAAAAAAATCAGGCAATCGTTATGACTGCCCGATTTGTTTTTGGAAAATTTACAATTTTAATCCTATTTATGCACTGTTTTACACGCACTAACCGTAATCAAAGTGCCATGACTTTTTGAGAGATTTCCGCCGGAGATGACACTGTGCCGACGCACTTGTACTCTTCGGTTTCTTTCTTGGTTTTAAAGCCCCAGCCGTATAGCACAGCGAGGAAGTCCATACCTATTTCTTCCGCACCCTTTGCCTCGATTGTGCTGTCGCCGACAAGGATACTTTCTTCAACGGAAACTCCTGTCTGCTCACACGCCTGCAAAAGCAGATGACTCTTTGTGAGGTTTGTACCAACATCTGTTGCACATACTGCGTCGAAAACATCCGACACCTCGTAGGTTTCAAGCATATCCGTTGTGAACATTCTGTGCTTTTGAGTTGCTATTGCAAGCTTAAAACCGCTTTTCTTGAGTTCACGAAGAGCGTCATAAATTCCGTCATAGACGGTGAACATCTCTTTTCCTTTCTGGGAATAAAGCTTGCTGTAATTCTTTACGGCATATTCAATTTCGTCATCACTCATATTAAAGAGCGTTTTAAATCCGTATTCAAGCGGTGCGCCGATTACTCCGTAGAGTGCGCTGTGTTCAACAGGCTCATAGCCCATTGCAACTGCTGTTGTATTGAAACAATATAAAATTCCCGGAGCTGTGTCGGCAAGAGTGCCGTCAAAGCCAAAAACAACTAATTTTTTCATAAAACCACCCAATCTGCAAATAGATAAATTCATAAACAATTTTTTACAAAAGTCTTTGTCCTGCAAATATGGAAATACATCTCAAGGGGAATTATACCATTTTACGGAGATAAACACAATACTAATTTTTCCACAAGTATTAATTTGGGAATAAAAGTGCCGAAAAATATGCAATTATTGTTCTTTTGCAAGCATATGCCAATCGAAACAAGTCGAAAATCAGAGCTTTCAACTTACTTTATTTCTTGACAACATCGTGTGTGCGTTATAAAATTGAAGTACATTATATTGAAAGGTTATTATACTATGGCTTCTACAAAGCATAAAAATCCGCCTGCCAAACCCAAAGAAAAATATTCGGTACAGCAGGCGCTTACAAACTACTATCTGCTTATTATGTTCACGCTTTTTCCGTTGTTTTTTACCGACGCATATTTTAACATCAGGCATGACAAGTATTACTTTTTCATTATATTGACGGGTATTCTCGTTATTGCGGAATTTCTTATTATTATGACCGCAAGCGTTGATAAACCGCCGGAAGACCCAAAGCTTGAAAAGCCTAAACCAAAGCATTTGTATGAAGAGCTTTCGTTTATGGACTGGGCATTTATTGTATTCCTCGGGATAAATGTCATTTCAACGCTGTTGTCTGCAAACCCTTTGGATGCACTTCTGGGTACTCAGGGACGAAACAACGGTCTTGTGCTTATGGCATTTTACACCGCAGCATATTTTATGATTACAAGGTGCTTTAAATATTTTGAATACATATTTGTTGCGCTTGCGTTCGGTTCAATGATAGTTTATGCACTTGCGGTGCTTAACTCATTCTATATTGATCCTCTCGGGATGTTTACTCTTCTCACCGACCAACAGACTATTACCGACTTCACTTCAACAATCGGCAACAAAAATCTGCTTTCAAGCTACATCTGCATCGCTATGCCTGTTATGATTGCAATGTCGGTTATCACGGAGAAAACCTTGCTCAGGGCAATTTATCTTATTGCAACAGGATTTGGCTTTGCGGCTCTTATGACTGCCGACAGCGATTCCGGCATTCTCGGCATGGCTGTATTTATGATTATTTACCTTATTTGGTTTTCAAACAGTCTTGTAAGACTTAAAAGATTTTTCCTTTCCGCAACAGTTATGCTGTTGTTTGCAAAGCTGCTCAGATTGTTCTCGCTCTGCTTTGACGACAAAAGCAAGGGCTTTGATAAGTTTCAGGAAATTTTCGTTTTCTCAGGCATCGGCTGGATATTGCTTGCAGCTTGTGCCGTTATTACAGGGATTTTGTATCTTATTGATTACAAAAAACCAAACATCACAATTTCAAAAGCCGTGCCGATTGCTCTTGCCGTTGTATTCGGACTTTGTGCTGTTGCCATGATAGGAATTATGGTTTATTTCAGTTGTATTGACACGGAAACCGACCTCGGCAGTTTTGAAAGAATTATCCGCTTTAACGATATATGGGGTACGCACAGAGGCTTTATGTGGATAAGGTCGATATGGATTTTCGGCGACGCTTCATTCATTGAAAAGCTGTTCGGCGTAGGTCCGGATATGTTCTACTCCGCATTCAGTCCGTACTTTGACGACCTTTCAAAATACGGTGACAGCTCAACAAATGCCGCTCATAACGAATATCTAAACTACCTTATCACAATCGGAATTACGGGACTTCTCTCCTATCTTGCCATTGTGTGCGGTACGATTAAGAACGCAGTTAAGTATGCAAAGAAAAATCCGATGCTGATTGCGTGCGTTTCGGCTGTTATCTGCTATGCTGTTCAGGCTGTTGTAAACCTTTATCAGCCGATTACAACTCCGCTGTTTTTCATCTTCATAGCTTTGTGCGAGGCTTTTGTAAGAAACGCCAAGGCTGAAAAATCTGCCGTATCTGCCGTATAAATATTATGACTGCATTTCAATTCGGATAAGAAGATTCTGCATTGACTCGTTGCGGTCGCGGCGGTATCGTCCCAGCTCGTAGAGGCTGTCGGGATTTTTAGTAATTATATTGGGCTTTTCCGTACAGGTTAGTGTACACGAAAAGCCCATTTCTTTTATCAGCTTTTCGGTCAGGTCATTTTTTGCACCGAACGGATATACAAAGCAAGTCGGTTTTTTCCCTGTTGCATTTTCAAGCAAGGCTTGAGCTTTGACAACATCTTCCGTAAGAATAGATTTATATGCTTCGTCACTCTCCCCCGCTTTTGGCAAAACACCCTTTCGTGATTTCAAAGAATGCATATCGTACGAATGATTCTGAATTTCAACATAGCCCGAATCGGACATTTCTTTCATATCGTCAAAAGTTATATGACCGTAGGTCACGGAAATATCCTTGGTTTCGGTGAATTTTTCGGACACTGACGCAATCGGAGATATGACCGCCTTGCAGTTGTATTTTTCAAGCAAAGGGAGTGCATAATAATAATTATTATAATAGCCGTCGTCAAAGGTCAGCATAATGCATTTTTCGGGCAATGATTTTTTGCCGTAAACATAATCGGTAAGGTCTTTTACAACAACGGTTGTGTAGCCGTTTTCGGTAAGATATTTTAAATCGTTTTCAAAAAGAGTCGGTGAAACAGTGTAGTCATTTTGCAGTTTTTCGTCCTTTAAAAGTGAGTGATACATTATTACGGGCAGTTTTACGCTGTCGTTATCAGCCGTTGTTTCTTTTACTGCACCTGTCATTACCGATATTAAAATTACCGCAGACAGGAAGAGTGCCGTAAAAATGATAATTTTTACTGTTTTGTTTGATTTCACTATATTTCCTCCCAATTCTTTGTGCAAGATTTTTCATCTATAATTCTTTATTGTAAATATAATTAAATATCTGCGTGATAGAATATAGTCAAAGTTAATACTGATTACTGATTTTGCTCAATCGGTACTGACTAATATTGCATAAGGATTTATGAATTATGGCAAAAAGAAATTTCAGCTCAAAACGCAATGCAATTTACAACGCTGTGTGCGGTACGGACACTCATCCGAGCGTACGCTGGGTTTATGATAAATTAAAGCCCGAAATTCCCGACCTTAGTCTTGGCACAGTTTACAGAAACATTGCTCTTTTTAAGGATGAAGGAAAGGTCAGCGTTATATGCAATGTAAACGGTGAGGAGCGTATTGACGGCAACACAGAGCCGCATCCCCACTTTGTCTGCAACAAATGCAATGCAGTTATTGATGTTGAAGACAATCAAAATGCTGATGACCTTGAGTCACAGCTTGCCGAAGAGGGATTTAAGGTAGAGAACAGATTTGTTATCTACTACGGCATATGTCCTAAATGTTCGGCAGAAGTACACTAATATTTATTACAAAGGAGAAGTAATTATGAAATGGTATTGCACAGTATGCGGTTATGTTTATGAAGGTCCCGAAGCTCCCGAGGCTTGCCCTGTTTGTAAGGCACCGAAGGAAAAATTTAAGCAGATGGACGAGGAGGCGTCTTTCGCAACAGTTCACGAGGTTGGCGTTGCTCAGGGCGTAAGCGAAGATATTCTCAAGGATCTCAGAGCTAACTTTGAGGGAGAATGCAGCGAAGTCGGTATGTATCTTGCAATGGCAAGAGTTGCAGACAGAGAAGGCTATCCCGAGGTTTCTGCCGCATTTACAAAGTATGCTTTTGAAGAGGCTGAACACGCTGCCAAGTTTGCAGAGCTTTTAGGCGAAGTTCTTACAGACAGCACAAAGAAGAATCTTCAGATGCGTGTAGATGCAGAAACAGGTGCTTGCGAAGGTAAGTTTGACCTTGCAAAGCGTGCAAAGGCTCAGAACCTTGACGCTATTCATGACACAGTTCACGAGATGGCAAAGGATGAAGCAAGACACGGAGCAGGCTTTAGAGGTCTTCTTAACAGATACTTTAAGTAATCATTAAAACAATAAAAAATCAAAAAAAGTCAGCTTGATAATCGTATAACCAACAACTAACCGATTACACAACAGACTTTGAACAGGAGATTTGATAGTATGAAATATGTATGCGATGTTTGCGGATATGTTTACGATCCTGAAATCGGCGATCCCGACAACGGCGTTGATGCAGGCACAGCATGGGAAGATGTACCCGAAGATTGGGTATGCCCTCTCTGCGGTGTAGGCAAAGACGAATTTTCCGCAGAAGAATAATTAACAAATTGGCAATTTGGGAGCAGGCAATGCTTGCTCCCTTTTGTGTGTACGGGAGTAAATTATGAAAAAATTGATTTCGTGGAATGTAAACGGACTTCGTGCCTGTGTTACAAAGGGCTTTGAGGACTTTTTTAAAGATGTTGACGCAGATATTTTCTGTCTTCAGGAAACAAAGCTTCAAGAGGGACAGATTGACCTCTTGCTTGAAGGATATCATCAGTATTGGTGCTATGCCGACAAAAAAGGCTATTCGGGAACGGCTATGTTCACAAAGGAAGAGCCTTTGAATGTATGTTACGGGATCGGCATTGACGAACACGACCATGAGGGCAGAGTTATCACGGCAGAATTTGACAATTGCTTTGTTGTCACCTGCTACACTCCAAACTCGCAAAGTGAGCTGAAAAGGCTTGATTACCGAATGAAATGGGAAGATGATTTCAAGGCATATCTGAAAAAACTTGAAGAAAAAAAGCCTGTTATTATGTGCGGTGATTTGAATGTTGCACACAAAGAAATTGATTTGAAAAATCCGAAAACCAACCGTAAAAATGCAGGCTTTACCGATGAAGAGCGTTCAAAGATGACAGCGTTGCTCGATGACGGATTTATCGACACCTACCGCTATTTCTATCCCGATACAGAGGGCGTGTATTCGTGGTGGTCATACAGATTCAAGGCTCGTGAAAAAAATGCGGGCTGGCGTATTGACTATTTTATCGTTTCAAAAGCTCTTGAAAGCAAGCTTGACGGTGCAAAAATCCATACCGAAATTTTAGGTTCTGACCATTGTCCCGTTGAACTGACGATTGACATTTAAAAAGCAAAATAAAAAACCCGACACAGCATACACCGTGTCGGGATTTTTTGTATATTATGAAAAATTTTCAAGACCGACAATACAAATTCCAAAAGTGCCAATTGACAAAACGGGAATTTCGTCTTGACAAATGATTTTTTTGCAAAGAAAATGCTCCGACGCTAAAAAGTATCGGAGCATATATGAGCTTTTTTATAATTAACTGACGGTAATTTTGTTCTGACCGCCTGTTATGTCGGAAAAATTATTTTTTGCACTTTTAACAAATGCGAAGATTGTTTTCAAAAGCATATTTCTCGTTTTGCTGTCAAGACCTGCAAAGGATTTTAGGATTGTTCCCGTGTTTTTAAGCGGATTTTTCAGCATCTCATTAAAGGTTGAGGTTTCGGTCAGCGACAAAAGGGCAAAAACCTCTTTTGTGAACTCCCGTCTTTGAGCAATTGTCAGCGATTCAACAAATTCTTTCAGCGTGTGGTCAAAGAAAACGCTGAAATTTGTAGTGCTTTTCAGCCTGATAAGACTGTTCTGCTCAATCTCCCATGAATAGATATCGTGCTGAAGAAAACCTTTTTGATTGCTCTTTACAATTGTGTAGCTCTCCTCATGCTCAAATATCATGCCGAAAATGCTTGACTGCGGAACAAAGGTGTAGATTCTGTCGTCAATTTCATAAAATCCGCTGTCCCTGATTTTGTCAAGAGAAAACCCCGGTCCGTCAAAATTGTAAATATAATCAATGTGATTTCTTGAATTTTCATCGGTAAAAGCACCGGCATAAACCGCAAGATTTCCGCCCTTTGAGTGACCGCCCAGAATGAATTTTCCGTTGAGCATACGGACTGCTTTTTCAAAATAATCAAGAGCCTTTTTCTGTGACGGCAACGGAAATGTGAAGAACATATTGAAGTCCTCCTGCCAGCCGACAAGAGAAAAGTCAGTTCCTCTGTATGAAATAAAATAATTCTTTTTGAGAAATTCAAAAGTGATTGCGGAAAACTGCATACTCACATCGGACTCAACCTCGTTTACATACCCCGAAACAAGAATTTTGCCGAATCTCTTGCTCTCTGCCGTCGCTTTCAAAAGGTCGACATCACCCTTCCACAATATATTTTTCTCATAATCATCGGTTGCAAACACACGCATTGCCGCCTGTTCAAGGGTAATTTCATCAAACAGACAGGACGATACCGCACCGTCAAAAGGAAGATATGAAAGCCGTGAAAGCACAAGTGCGTCAAGCTCGTTAAAACCGTCCTGTTCAAATGTCAAATCGCCGCGCCAGCTTATGTAATCAAATATGTCAGCCATACAAATGCCTCCAATCTGTTGTTTCTCTGTAATTATTGTATCACTTTGTACTAATTATTTCAATGCAATTTTGATAATTGTAAAAGAAAAGGACAAACGAATTCGTTCATCCTTTAACAGTATATGAAGTTATCTGAATTTTGCGATTTCTTCAAGAAATTGTTTTCCGAATTTTTCAAGCTTTGTTCTGCCCACACCCGAAACTTCAAGCATTTCATCGGGTGTTTCGGGGCATTTTTTGCACATATCAATCAGCGTTGCATCGGTAAAAATAACATAGGCAGGAACGCTCTTTTTGGATGCAATGCCTTTTCGCAAAGCCTTGAGCGCATCAAGTAATTCGGAATTAACAGGCACTTCGGGGCGGTGCGTTTTGACAACCTTTTCGGAGTTTTCAACTTTCTTCATCACAAGCCGTTCCCGTCCGAAAAGCACATCTCGACTCTTTGGCAAAAGTTTTAGAGCCTCGGTTTCATTGTCAGCTGAAATATACTCCTTTTCGGCAAGAAAGTCAATTGTGCCGAAAATATGCCTTGCCGTAACCTCTTTCATTATTCCGTAGGTTGACTGATTGTTAAGCTCAGCTTTTAGAATTTTCTCGCTTTTACTGCCCTTTAACACATCACAAATCACGGTTTTGCCGTACCTTTGTCCTGTTCTTGCAATACACGACATAATTTTTTGAGCGTCAATTGTGACATCAACAAGCTTGTGAACAGAAAGGCAGTTGGAGCATTTTCCACAGTAAGCCTTCTTTTCACCGCCGAAATACCGCAGAATAAATCCACGCAGACAATCGTTTGTTGTGCTGTAAAAGGTCATATATTTTAAGCGTTCAAAATCACGCTCACGAATTTGCTCGTTTTCTTCAATTGTAAGCTCATCGTTGCCCTCGGAATTTTCAATCATAAAACGATTTAGGCGAACATCCTTAGGACTGTAGAGCAAAATACAATCTGCCTCACCGCCGTCACGACCTGCCCGTCCTGCCTCTTGATAGTAGCTTTCAATGTTTTTCGGCATATTGTAATGAATTACATATGTAACATTTGACTTGTCAATTCCCATACCGAAAGCATTGGTTGCGACCATAATATTTTTTCGGTCAAAAACAAAATCCTCCTGATTTTTCCTGCGTTCGTATTCATCAAGACCTGCATGGTATCTTGCCGCCGAAAAGCCGTTATCGCAGAGCAATTCGCAGACAGATTCAACATTTTTTCGGGTTGCACAATAGACAATTCCCGACCTGTCGCCACGCTCCCGAATGAGGTCAATAAGCTTTTCGTCCTTTGACGATGACTTTATTACACCGAAGAAAAGGTTGGGGCGGTCAAATCCCGTTGTAATTTCAAACGGATTTTCAAGCCTGAGAATTTTCTTTATATCTTCTTTTACATCATTTGTAGCCGTTGCGGTGAATGCTCCGACAATCGGACGATTTGCAAGGCTTTCAACAAATGAAATAATTTTGAGGTAACTCGGTCTGAAATCCTGTCCCCATTGTGAAACGCAATGAGCCTCGTCAACTGCAACCATTGAGATTTTTATCTTTTTACAGGCGTCGAGAAATCCGTCAGTCAACAGCCTTTCGGGTGCTACATAGATGATTTTGTATTTTCCGTGTTCAACATTTGAAAGCACTCGGAGAAATTGCGGATATGAAAGCGAGCTGTTTATGTATGCCGCAGGAACTCCCGACTGAACGAGTGAGCCGACCTGATCCTTCATAAGCGAAATCAGAGGTGACACAACAATTGTAACCCCGTCAAAAAGTAATGCGGGAATCTGATAGCACATAGACTTGCCCGCACCTGTGGGCATAATGCAAAGTGCATCTCTGCCGTCAAGCAAAGCGTCAACTATCTGTTCCTGTCCGTCTCTGAAAGAATCGTGTCCGAAGTAATCTTTCAACACGCTTAATTTATCACTCATCTTTTTGCCCTTATCTATCATTCTTTATTGGAATTATAATCATTGTATTCCTTTTCAATCCAAGCCATAAGCAGATTTACAATTTTCTGCTGTTCGACCTCGTTAAGCTGTTTATCCTTTGCAACTCTGTACCACTTGTTAAGACACCCTCTGCAACAACAGGCACAGGCGTGCTGTGCGATAAAAACAGGGTGTCCCCTCATAGGCGTTTGCTTTCCGTCATTCGGAATATATTTTGGTGCAAGCCGTGTTCTGACAAAATCTTCTGCATGGGAGCGGATTTTATTCATTCCCTTTTCATTAATATAGTCAATGTCCTTTTGCTTTAAATGAAACCGACTGCGAAAATCAGATTTTTTCAGTTTGTTTAGTGCCTCATCTATCGTTTGCATTGTTCATGCCTTCTTTTATTGTCATACCTTAATTATAAACAATTACTACGGTAATGGCAAGAAAAAATGCACTCATTTTCTGTTACAGAAAAAACAACCCCATGATTATTTTACCGTGGGAGTTGTTTTCATAGGGTTGCTTTTCAATTATTTTTAGATATTAAACATCTTTGCAATATTTTTCAGCAAGGGCAAAGAACGCTTTTTCGAGCGAATCCAAGGTTTGTTCCGTCATACTGACCGACATACTGTTTTTGTCGGAAAATATGATTTCAACGATTGTAACCGTGGCGTCATCGACTGTTAGTCCTTTGTTTTTTGGATTATATTTTTTCAGAATTTCCAGTGCCTCTTCGGCGGTATCACACAGCAGTCTCATATCCGTTTCGTCGATCAAAACATTTTCAAAAGCGATATAACCGCATTTGCAGATAGCGTCAAAAAGAAAATTTACACCTTTTTTTCGCACATAAAAAGAACAGCAGTAGTCAAAATTTGAATGATTTTTTGAATAGCTCACGGATATAATTTCTTTTCTTACACGCATTTTTCGTTTGGAAATATTATGAAATAACGACCGTAAAGTCATATCGGTTATGTCATGGCAGCCCCGCAGAACGGACAGAATTTCGGCGGATTGCCGTCAGGCTTATATCCGCAAGCCGAACAAACAATTGCCGCAGCATTTTGCGGAGTAAACGGCTGTGAAACTTGCTGATTTACTGTGTTGCTCTGCATAGGCATTCCGTTCTGCTGATAGCCCATATTGTTCTGCATGGGCATTCCGTTCTGCTGATAACCCATATTGTTCTGCATAGGCATTCCGCTTTGCTGATAGCCCATATTGTTCTGCATGGGCATTCCGCTTTGCTGATAACCCATATTGTTCTGCATAGGCATTCCGCCTTGCTGATAACCCATATTGTTCTGCATGGACATTCCGTTCTGCTGATAACCCATATTGTTCTGCATGGACATTCCGCTTTGCTGATAGCCCATATTGTTCTGCATACCGTTCCTTATTTGTTCACACAGTCTCATTAACTGCATTCCGTCATCAAACGCTCTCATAAGCTCATTTCTTACAGTACCGATTGACGAATCAACATACATTGATATATCGGTTATGAACGGATGATTTACGATGAATTTTGCTTTTAAAGAAGATATTCTTTGCGCTGATGACGATGTGTTTGTATCACGAACATACGGCTGAAGTGCAAGCGGAACATCAAGCATACCGTTTTGCCCCGAAAATGAGTTTGTTGTATCAAACTGACTGCCAAAACCGCTGTTCCTGCCCTGGCGGTTATCATAGCGGTCATACTCATCAGGAATTCCGTCACGGTCGGAATCCTGCAGAGTTGTATATCCAAGCTCAAGCCAAAAGTCCTGCAGCTGTGAAAAATCAAAAATTTCAGGATTGCTGTTTTTGAAATCTCTGCCTATTGTAAAATAGAATTTTCTGTTATTAAAATCTACAACAAGCTTTTCGTTTGTACCGGCACTTGCCGACTGAACAAATGCCGAATATTTCTGTCTGTTCTGTTCACGCTGTTCAAGATGAGCTTTAACATCTGCTAATGTCCTGTTTTTCCAGCCTGATGAAAGCGAACTGAGCTTGTGCTTACAGTCGCTGCAAAGATAACCGTCTGAAAGCTTTTGCCTTGTGAGGGCGTTTACCTTGTCACCGCAAAGGTCACAATATTTCTTTTCAAATAGTCCCATAAACTTTCTCCTTTACAAAAGATTCACGATTTTCTTCTGAATATTTGTAGCATCAATAACTGATATTGTGCCATCACCGTTTGTGTCTGCAATTTTAAACGTGTAATCGTCAAATTCTTCAAGCCCGACAATGTATTTTTGAACCAAGGTTGCGTCCACAACATTAATAACACCATCCATATTGACATCATACGGAACAGTAATTTTTACTACAAGGTTAACATCTTTCTTAACAACATTCACTTCATATACCCGTGTTACGCATTGCGGTTTGCTTACAGTAATGACATATTTGCCTGGAACTGTTTCATAATACACATATAAGGGTTTTGCATTACTGTTTACCGTTTCATGTGTATAGCTGCCATTATAGACGCCGTCAGGAGTGTATTTATCAAACTTAATAGTAATAGTGTCATCCGGTAAGCCGCCCGTTCTTAAATCCAGTATAATACGGGCCTTAACCTTTTGCGTCACTTTAACCGATACACTGTAAATGACATCACCGTTTTCACCCGTGACAGCACACCTGAAATGAGTTTCATCAAAATCCGTATTCGGTCTGATGCTCAAAGCATTTGTTTTTGTACCCTTGAAGGAAAATTTGTTTGATGTGGATGAGTTGTCACTTATGTTGCGCCACACATATCTTCCTGTGCTTCTCCTTACTTTCATCTGCCACTGATAGCTTGCGGCATTGTTGGCAGTAACCGATATAGTTTTTTCTTTGCCTTTCATAATTTCTGCCTCAGTGGACTGATGTGAAAATGAAGGTGATTTATCTGCAACAACGTAATATGCCCAAATATAATATTGACCTGTGGTTTCATCCTGAAGAATTGTCGCCTGACCGTCGTCGTTGTACAAGCCACATACTGCGTTCTTGGCAACCGCATATCCTCTGTTCATATTAAAGTATAGCTGACAACAATACATACCGCTGTCAAAAGCTTCTCCGTCGTTGAGCTTTCTGCTAACTTTGTTGTTTTTGTACTCATACCACTCAATATAATCAAAACTGTAGTAAGTGCTATTTATCGGAGTTGCCGTAGTTGAGGGGATTTTCCGCTGTTCAGGTTTCTCCAAGCCTAAAAATCCAATTATAGGAATTTCTGTCTTCTCAAGAAGTCCCGGAAAGTTACATTTTCCCGAATAAAAAGTACCGCTCTTTGAACCCGTTACTTTACATCTAAAGACAACATCTTTCCACCCTGAGTCAGGTCCTACAAGTTCTGCGTAGGTCTGAAATTTAAGATGGTCTGTAAAAACACCCGAAAATTTCGAGTTGGGTCTGTCGGTTTTATCGGAGAGGTTAACCCAGCTTAGGCTCGGATACTTTGCCTGCCATTGATAGGTAAAGGTTTCGCCTGTACTGCCGCCGTTTACTCCCACGATAATGTTAAGGACATCTCCTATGTAAACCTCGGTGTCGATATATTTGATATAAGCCTGAGCCGCAGCGTTTGCGGTTATGGCTGTCATAGGAAGAGCCGTTAAAAGCATAAGCATACACAGAACAACACTCGAAATACGCTTTGCTTTTTTCTTGATTTTCATAAAAATCCCTCCTTCATGCCCAAGGATCAACCGAAGCCGGAGTTCGTATGTCAGAGAGTGCAAGATTACGCCATAAGAACCATTGATTGCCCTTTCTGCGAAGCTCAATCGGACGAGGTGAATCTGCTCCCGACGACTGAACCTGAACCTTTGCATAACCCTCGCTCTGATAGGTATATGCATACTCGGAAACGGTTATTTTGTACGGAACATTCGGTGTATAATCGTTCTTCACGGATGAACCTTCAAAATATGAGCGAGGAATATATCCCCTGCCCTTGATTCTGTCACGCAAAAACTGAACATCCATCCCGTTCATCGGCTGAGGTCCTTTTAATACATTAAGCATTTCTATTGTGTTTTCCGGACTTTCATCATATTCAAGCAACACAAGCATTGCAAATGCCGCTGTTGAAAGAGGTGACGAAAAGTCAAGCTCCGGCATTTTTTTGAGTTCATCTGCATTTTTCGGATAATCGGCAAATACAAATGTTTTGCTTTTGTGCATTGCATTGTTTACCGCTCCCGAAACGGCCTTTGAAACATTGTTTTTTACAGTCTGATTTGTCATATTTTTTAAGCTGTCAAATATACCCATAAACAGTACCTCCTTTTTAAAGTGCGTCAAGTGCGGCGGCAAGATAATCTGCCGTTACGGATGAATAAAAAAACGAGCTTATTTTTCCGAATTGTTTTGCCTGTTTAACCCTGTCGGCAAGGTCAGGATATGCCTGTTCGTCACAGAGCAGAGCCGTTTTACAGCTTGGCAGATATTCCTTTACTTTTCCACAAAGCTCAAGCCGTTTCTCAATAGTTGAATCGGCAAGTCTTGTGACATCCATAAGCAAAACATCAACTCTTTCTGCAATGCACAAATCAAGAATTTTCCCGTCTTGATTCGGTGAAACATTCTCAATACAAAATCTTCCCTTCTTTACAAGGGCATTTTGAATAGCCTCACTGAGCAAATTATTCTGAACACTGAGCAAAATTTTCTTCAACGGACATCACCCCTTTTCACCTATATCTTTCACTTATATTGTACAATTTTGCGATAGAATATGAATGTGCCAAACGGCATATTTCACAACATAAACAAAAAAGCACAGCTGCCCGATTGTTCGGACAGCTGTTACCTTGTGCTAAAAATATTTACGGTGGGTAATTAAAAGGGGGGTAAATAATAAAATAATTATGCTTTGTTCTTAACAGCGCCTATAATGTAAAGTACAGGGATAGCAAGACCGCAGATAAGAGAGAATACATTGAACTGTGATCCGCCTATCATGCTGATAATTTCGCCTGCAATACACATAACCGCAACAACAACGCCCCATACAATACATGTATTTGCCTTGTGCGGAAGTTTTGCGTTGATAACGCCGATAATACCTGCAACAAACTCAGCAACCGCACTGATAAGTGCGAAAACGCCGCCGACATAAAGCATAGTCATATCGTATGTACCGTCGTTAAAAGCTGCAAGTGCGGCGATACCGAGAATGGCGATGATTGATACAATCAATGCAATAGCACCAAATACAATCATAAGGATTCCCGTTACTTTAAGAAAAGTTGAACCTTTTGCCTCCATAGTTTTTCCTCCTGTCATTAAATAATAAATTTTATGCACCTTTGTCTTTGATTATTAATCGGACAAAGATAGCGTTTTGCACAAAAGATATTCACCGTCTGAGCAGTTTATATCCTGTAATTGTATTATACTGTTTTAACAGCAAAAAAATATGTGCCAAATGGCACATATTCAGAAAAAGTATTTATTTGTCGTTAATTCTATCGTCAAGGATTACAAGTCCCGCCTCTCTTGCCTTTACGGCAAGCTCTGTTCTTGACTTAAAGCCTGTTTTTTCAAGCATATACTGTATATAGTTCTTGACAGTACCTGGAGCAATGTAAAGTCTTTTGGCAATTTCCGTGTTTGTATCACCGCTTGTCAGTTCACGCAAAACCTCAAGCTCCCTTTCGGTAAAATCCGTACTCATTGCGTTGCCGAATTTAATTTTCGGAGTTGTGTCGGGAAACACACGCTCACCGTTCATTGTTCTGTCCATAAGTTCAATAATAGGTTCGGGACTTACCTCTTTGTACCAAAAGCTGTCAACCCCTGCATCCTTGGCACGCTTTAGATAGGAATATTCGGGCATTGAGGTAACAATGATTATCTTAATTTTCGGGAACTTTGCTTTTATTCTTTCAGCCGCCTCAAGACCGTTTGCTCCCATTGAAGTGCATATATCCATTAAAATCAGGTCAACATCGGAATTTTCACAATGATAATCCGTCATATCGGCATTACTTATTGAGCCCGCAAGCGTATAGTTTTCGCTTTGGTTTACATACATTTCAAATAAAGTTCTCGGCATTGACTGATCTTCAACTATCAGCACTCTTGTCATACTGCAGCACCTCGCTTTTCGGTATTGTGATTTCAAGAACAAAAATTTCGGAAGTCGATATTTTCATGCTTCCGCCGATTTGCTCCGCTTTTTTTCTTACGGAAGAAAGTCCGCCGCCCTCATTGATTTTTCGAGGCGGTTTTCTGCCGTTATTTGCAAATTTAAAAATATATTTTTCACCGTCGTCAAGACTTTCAAGAATCATTTTATCTGCTTTTGCGTGTCTTGCGGCATTGTTAAGACATTGCATTGTTGCAAAAGTCAGAACCCGTGCAACCGCATTGTTATCAGTCGGAAGATTTCCGACTGTTTCAAGCGTTATTCCGACAAGCTTTGCGGCATTTTCAATATCCTTAGCAAAGTTTTCATCTTTGCGATCATTCTCTGCGGTATTCAGAACAGAAATATTGTTTTTCCACATTTCAAGTAATTTACTGTTATTTTCAGACAGAGTGCCGTTTTCAAGATATCTTCTTGTTGTTATCAGCGTACTGCCGAGCCTGTCATGAATTATCTCTTTTGTGCGAAGAATTTCTTCTTCTCTTGTCAGATCATAGACCATTTCATTGTATTTTTTCAGATGAGCATTAACCTTTTTTAACTCGCCTATTTCATATTCCAAGGTTGATGTAAGCTTTGTAAACTCTGTTATATCGGTTGCTGCAAGCTGAAAATACGGTTTTGAAAAAATTTCCGTTTCCGACAACGAAAAGCTGAAAACCCTGCCGTCCTTTAATCTGACTGTAAATGCCCCGTTATTTTCATATTGAGAAGCCTCTTTTATCTTCTCTCTGAATGGCATTGCAACATTAAGCGATTTACCCGTAAGTTCAAGGCATATGCTTCCCATAAGGTTATTTTTCAATACAACAAGTCCATTTTCGTCAAAATAGCAAAGTCCTGTCGGCAAACCGTCAAAGCTTTCTTTAATTGACATTGCGGTAATATCGGTATTCCTGCAATGATGAAGCCTTACCGTTATGTACACAGACATTACAGCACAATATGCCGTTATGCCGACAGACAGAGCAAACGGCATTCTGCCAAAAAATTCAGCCATTTTATTAATTTGGTTATCATAATATATTTTACTCAAGACATGAGTGCTTACCAAAAACATTGTCAAAGAGATTACTGCAATTATAACCGCTGAAATCGGTTTCCACAACCTGATTTTATAAAGAAAAGATTGCGTTGCGTTGTATATTGCCGCACAGGCAACAACAAATTGCACACTCATCAATATAACACAAACAAACGAACGCATTTCAAGGATGGGTGTCATATGTCATCACCTCCGCTTTGCATACGAACAAACACAAACAGCGTGTCGGCGTCATATTCCGTGGTGACATTTCCGCCGAGTTTTGTAATATCGTCAAGTAAATCATCGGGAATTTTCATTTCATTTTTGCTGTCACAGTTGATTTTTAAATCAATAAATCTCTCATGGACTTTTAAATTAAACAGCAACGCATCTGTGCAGTTCATTATATGCCTTATAAAAATCCCGATGAATTTAAAAAGTGCAATCGTTTTTTCGGCTGAAATTTCTCCCGAAACATTACTGAAAGACGAACACGAAATTCCGTAAACAGAAATGTACTCGGCAAGTTCTCGGATACTGTTTTCAAGCTCAAAAGCATTCAGCATTTTTCTGCTTTTTGCCATAATGAACAGATTGCTTATTCTCTTGATGTAGACATTAACAACACAGGCACCGGCATAATTAACCGAAATATCTCCCCTGTTGTTTTCAATATTTTTGAGTATATTTTCAAGGTCGCAAAGCTGAGGACGAATAAATTCGGTTATACTGTCATAGAGCTTGTTCTGTTCGGTTACTGCCGCTCTTCGTTTTTTCAGCTCTGCCTCTGATTTTAAGATTACATTGTATTCCGAAATCTGCTCTTTTACTTCCGAAAGTTCTCTGTTAATTTGGTTAATTGCCGATATATCTTCCGTCCAAACTGCCTTACCGCCTTTTATATTATGCTTTTTAAGAATTATATTTTCATCAATCACAACACTGTTACCGTTTTGCAGAACAACATCTTTTGAAACATTTATTGCGTTTTTTGAGCGGTATTTCACATTGCCCTTATTGTCAAATATGAGAGTGTTAAGATTTGACGCATTGAAAAAATCGCCGTAACCCGTATTTGACGGCACAAGACCTATCTGAATAAGGCTTTCCCATAAAGCAATTGAGGCAAAACAGAACACCTCGGGAACATTGTAAATTCTAAGTCCCGAATATCCGTGATTCAGATTATTCCAGAGCGTGTAAATTATTGCGACAAGAATTATTACAATCGGAATCCACAGCTTTTTGCGTGTTGCGGAAATTCTGCATCGATTTATTGAAAGCACAATTGACGAAAGTACAAGTATAAAAATCCACACTGCAATTACATAGTAAACAGGACCGTAACTGTATTGTTTGTTCCAATTGTGAAAATCGGGTTCAAATACAAAAGCAAGCTGATGAAAATCGTTCGTCATAACAAGCAGCACAAGAACGGCGGCAGGTATAATCAAAAGATATTTTCGGTTATTTGTATTTTCGGGCTTACCGATATTCAGCATTGCAAAAAACATCATAAGCGGCAAAAACACCATTGCTATGTAATATGAATACCAAAGATACCGTCCGTATGTGTTGATGTCGGCAGGGCTGTTGTATTTTATGGCACGAAGAGCCATCCACAAGAGCATAAGCGCCGCAGATATCACAAGGCAGATTCGTATATTCTTCTGAACAATGCGATATGCAACAGACACACCCCAGCCTATAATAAGCCCCGAAAAGATAATAACATCAAAATTTTCAATATAATTGTCCGCCGAGGAAGTAAGATGAGAAAAAATTCTCACCGCACCTCCAAACAGGAATATAATTATCCCGACAACAGTCAGAAGCTTTGTTTTGTCAACTTTGCGAACCATATGCCACCCGTCAGTTATTTCAAGTTTAATTTCAGCAACATAATTTTTTTCAAAACACCAATGTTGCACACTATTTTACTACATAATAACACAATAAAACGGATTATACAATTCATATTTACCGCAAACTTAAACAAAAAAGTAAATAGTTAATTTCCAAAGTAACTTTCATGGTGGAACTTACTTTGGAAATTAACGCACTGAAATCTTCCCTGTTTTGGACTGTAATCAATCGTGGTATTCTTAACAAACTTATTAAACTACAAAAGGCACATAAAAAGGCACATAACCGAAAGTGATAACGGTTATGTGCCTTATTGTTTTTTGCAATGCTGTTTTTTCACAGTCCACGAGTAAAATTTGTACTCTAATTAGATTTACACTATTCTCAAACTAACACGATTGTCGGCACTTTACAGCCTGTGTTTTACTACCTTATAGATTTACACTATTCTCAAACGGATATGACACAGTAGTCCAACGGCAGAGAGTTTTACTACCTTATAGATTTACACTATTCTCAAACAACTTGAAGAACCTAATGTCGCAGAGCAGAGTTTTACTACCTTATAGATTTACACTATTCTCAAACCCACTCTGTACGCGACAGACCGCACCGCGGGTTTTACTACCTTATAGATTTACACTATTCTCAAACGATGTTCTTCTGATAGCGCCCGTCTTTGCGGTTTTACTACCTTATAGATTTACACTATTCTCAAACTACGAGTTTACTGAGAACTACAACGGACAGTTTTACTACCTTATAGATTTACACTATTCTCAAACTTTGCTTTCAACTTCCTTAAGAGTTTTTTCGTTTTACTACCTTATAGATTTACACTATTCTCAAACTCGCTGTTTGGTACTTTAGTCGGCACGCTTGTTTTACTACCTTATAGATTTACACTATTCTCAAACTCGGCGAAAATTTTTACAATTGTTTCAATTGTTTTACTACCTTATAGATTTACACTATTCTCAAACCAATCGTAACCGCTGATTGATTTTGTTGCAGTTTTACTACCTTATAGATTTACACTATTCTCAAACCAAGTAGGTTGACAAAGTCGCTGCTGACTGTTTTACTACCTTATAGATTTACACTATTCTCAAACCTATCGGCTGAAATACTCGCAGAAATTCAGGTTTTACTACCTTATAGATTTACACTATTCTCAAACTTGTTTTGCAATGTCTGTAACTTGCCCGTTGTTTTACTACCTTATAGATTTACACTATTCTCAAACGAATTGTACGGTGTACAAGCGTTCTAACCGTTTTACTACCTTATAGATTTACACTATTCTCAAACAGCAGAACTATTTCAGTGACAAGATGCGAAGTTTTACTACCTTATAGATTTACACTATTCTCAAACATAGCACTTACATCTGTATTTGCTCCGCCGGTTTTACTACCTTATAGATTTACACTATTCTCAAACCTTTATAAACTGTTGTTTCAAAATCACAAGGTTTTACTACCTTATAGATTTACACTATTCTCAAACAACAACATGGGCGGAGTGATAGCAAGCCGGTTTTACTACCTTATAGATTTACACTATTCTCAAACAGGTTGTAAACCCTCAGCCGTTCGCAACTGTTTTACTACCTTATAGATTTACACTATTCTCAAACCTAATTGTACGCTGTACAAGTGTTCATAAGTTTTACTACCTTATAGATTTACACTATTCTCAAACATGGCGGCTGACAAGATTGTAATGCCGTCAGTTTTACTACCTTATAGATTTACACTATTCTCAAACGCCGTGTGTTTATCGTAGGCGCAAGTGATAGTTTTACTACCTTATAGATTTACACTATTCTCAAACACCCGGCTTATACGCTGATTATCAACAAATGTTTTACTACCTTATAGATTTACACTATTCTCAAACACCGTGCCACTTGAAAATTTCAAGTCTATGGTTTTACTACCTTATAGATTTACACTATTCTCAAACGGTTGATGAAAAAGCCGAAGAACTTAAAAGTTTTACTACCTTATAGATTTACACTATTCTCAAACAATGTCCTTGCTTTAATTAAGCAGACAACGAGTTTTACTACCTTATAGATTTACACTATTCTCAAACATATACACGGTTAGTGCTTGCAGTCTTATGTTTTACTACCTTATAGATTTACACTATTCTCAAACGAAGTGGAAAATGCAAATCGCAGTGACATTGTTTTACTACCTTATAGATTTACACTATTCTCAAACCTCAAACCTCAAATTGGGAATAAAATGCACCCACTATACTATGCACGGCAAATCTATAAGGTTATTTTATAACATTTGTATAATGATTGTCAATAAAATTCACACAAATCATTATCAATCACAACAAGTTTTTCGTATTCAGAAACTTCTTTCGGTACTGAGTTTTCAATGTTAAGCAAATATATACCGTGCATAACGGCGGATTCCAAAAGATTTTCACATTCTCTGTCATCAAGATAAATATGCAGATTTTGAACAATAAAACACTTTATTCCAAGATACTCTTTCATAAGTTTGAAATATCTTAAAAGATGACCGACATTATCATCCGAGGCATCTGCAGGCGCAAATGAAAACAATTTTACTAATGCCATTGTTTCGATACTTTCGCAGAACTGAAAATCATAATCATTTTCCTTAGAAAGCTCGCAGCACAAGCTCACACATAAAGCTTTAATTTCTGAAATTTGCGGAAAATATTTTGTATTACACAAATTTTCAAAAAAAGAATTTACCTTAGTCATCATTTTTCTGTCAGAAAATTCAAATGTAAGAACGCTGTCAACATATTTGACTGATTTTGAAAAATCAAGCGGCTTAAAATTTTCGGAAAACACAAACATTTCATTACAATCACATTCACTAACCGAAAGTATTGTATGTCTGAAAAGTTTTTTATTTTCTATAACAAGAGTGACCGCATTGCTTTTTGAAAAATCAAAAGGCTCCGACATATACTTGAAAAGAAATTTCATAACATTAACAACCTTTCGTCACTGTCAACGGTATCACTTGAATAATCGCCTGTAATTATCTCAATTTTTGAAAACTGTTTTTCGGTAACTGACAAAATCTGAACAAGTCCCTCCGGCGGTTTATTCTTTTTCAAAGCGTCAATTATTGCCGCTGCCGTATTTTGATTCAACGCAAGCTTAACATACACAGATTCCTGCATCATCATAAAACCGTTTTTTATTAAATATCTTCTAAATTTTCCGTAGTTATGCCTCTGTAAAGGAGTTTCAACGGGCAAATCAAATAAAACCATTATTCTCATAAATCTGTAACTCATTTTCCTGCAAAACTTATAAGCGAGGTATCACATTCTTCTATTGCATCAAAAACACTTTTGCAGTATATTTTCACGGCATTTATAAAAGTTTGTGTTCTACCGTCAATTTTGAATTCATCGTTTAACAAATTGAATATTGATATTTTCTCTTCTTTTTCAAATTTATGAGGATTCATATCCTTTACCGCTATATCAACAAATGGGCGAAAAGGTTCCATTAAATCACAGCTCAGGTTGTATTGATTAAACATATTATCGTGAAATAATCCCAATTGTGTGAGATATCCGTTTGCTGTAATTTCTCGGTTAAAAACGGAAAGAACTATACTGTAGCCATAGTTCAGAGCAGCATTTATAGGACATTCGTCATTGCGACTGAATGATTTACCGAACAAGGCATTAAAATACACCTTGGCGGCATGTCCTTCTCTGTTTGATTTATCATTAAGTTCAAGCTCATCTATATATCCCATAAGCATACTGCTTTGTGGAAGTTTGTATATTTCAAGAACTTTAGCTTGATTCTTAATTTTTTCGGCTACAATCTGAGTCCACACACATTGCTTTACCGTTTCATTCCACGCAATTTGTCTTTTAATTTTAAGACTGCAGTCATGACTACCGTAATATGGAGTAAGTTCCGAAAGAGGATTGTGCTTTTCATCGCAGAATATGACCTTTACTTTTTTCTTGATAAGCTCACAAAGGAGAGCGGCAGTAACCGAAACAGCTGTACTTTCAATAACAAGCACGGATATTTCACTTATATGCACCTTTACCGTGCTTTCAACATCACGCACAACAAGGTGTCCCATGCTGTAATCCAGCTTTGATGTTTTCGTAATTACTACCGTTCTCCAACTCATCTAAATTTCCTCTTTTCTGATAACTTACATATGTAACAAATCAATCTTCTTCTCAAACAAACCTGTTACCGACTGATGAACAAGATAAATCGACTTTACACCTTTAATCTCCGACAATACGGAATTTGTGGAAACAACTCCCGCTTTTTTAGCTTCGTCGATTAAAGTTAAGTCACCGGTAACAACATTTGAGTGAATAATTTTAAGAATTTCTGCAAGAACAAAGCATTGTTTTCTTACATCCAGTTTTTCAAAAGTATCACGATGAGATGCAATTTTAACACCCATATCACCGAATTTAACCTTTAGAATTGTTTCTGTCATTTTAAAAATTAGAATATCAAACAACTTCAAATTCTCATCGGCACTCACTTTGTCACGCTCTGTAATATTGTAATTTTCAGGCATGGAATTTAACTTAACGACATTTCTGATATATTTTTCTGTATCATAGCTAACCGTTAATTGCATAGCAGGTTTGTATACAATTTTTTTGCCGCCATTTGACTTACTGCTTATGTGCATTCTGAAACCGTCAATTTCAATGCAGGCATTATATTTTACAACGGGAATCAGAACCACAGGATTTTTCAAGCCAAGAGTTTCACTCAGATATTTTTCAGGGTTTGCTTCATACTGAGCTTTAATGTAAGAATCAATTGCAACAAGCTGACGCATTTCTTTGCCCTTTTTGCCCTCATATTTCACAAATGAAAAATATGAGGATGTCGGCTTGTCATATCCACCATACTTACTGATATCCGAAAGCGGAGAGTTCTGTTTTAGCGAAACCTGACCGCTTCCTTTTTTCAGAGGATTCATCTTGAAGAGTCCGCCGTTCCTTGTTAAAGCATACCTTGTAAAACGGATATTGTTCTTGTTCATAGTCTTTCTGACAATTTTGATTGACTTATTATCATCAATTGACCATGCGTTCGGTGTATTAAAACTGAACATTTTGTTAAGACTGTATGTTTTAGTCTGCAAACCTTTTATAAATATGGATTTGTTGTGTGTACAGCGTTCGTTATACACATTGCCGACAACAATGTTTAGATAGGCATCTTTTGCATGGTGAAAATCGTTTACTTCTCTGCATTTTAAAAATCCAAAGCCCCTGCTTTCATCTCTAAATTCACTTACCAAAGATGCTTTTACATACACAATTTCAGTATCGGGATACAATTCTTTAAAAAGTGACGCAACTGCTTTTGTTGATTGAGATGTTTCAACAATCTGTCTTGCAATAAAATCTGAAAGTTCGCTGTCAGAAAGCGGAGTTACCCTTGTAAGCCTCTCGTACTTTTTCTTGCTAATAAGACCTTTATCCATAAGCAAATGCCAAAAGCCTTTCATCTTTTCACGAATTGAACTGTCAAGCGGATATGTATTATCCTTGTGAGCATTAACCTGTTTCTTTACAAGGACACGGTTATCAAGGCTGTCATCTTTAACTTTTGAACGAGGGAAAATGTGATCCACATCGTAAATGTTTTGATTGTACAATTCCGACAGATTTATCGGTTCTCCCGTGTACATACACTTGCCGAATTGAGTATAGTAAAAATACAGTCTGTCTCTTTTAAATTCATCATCAGGTGTTTTTTCAAGAGATTCCCAGAGTTCGCCCGAATCCTCACCGCATTTTTTATATAAATCTACAAGCTTGGTCTTTCTTGACTCTTTACGGCCTTTGTCACCTTTCACACCGTCTTTTCTTGTCATCTCAACAAATATCTTTTTAGGTGCATGACCTTGAATTTTGTTGATTTCATGCATAATTTTCAAAGACTGATACACAGGTCGTTTTACCGCAGGAGAAATATAGAGATTCTCCACCATTTTCTCAAGGCTTTGCCCTGTCTGAATACCGTCAAGATAGTTTTGTCTGCTCTGTTCAAAACCGTATTTTGAGCCAAGCAGCTCCATAAGATTATCATTTGTCTGCCATAGTGCATGGATAATGTTAAATTGCAACTCGCCTGTATTTTTATCGACATTATAAACTTCGGTAAGAAACTCCTTTGATAATCTTCCCCAATCCTTGTATTTGAGTTTAGAAATTCTCATTATATCTTCATCCGATAATTTTGAACCGAGCTGCCTTTTTAAACGCTTTTTTAAAAGTTTTTTATCATCGCCAAATACAGTTATAGCTTTTATAGCGTCCTCTTTTTCGCTGTCGGTCAGATTAAATTGTGACATTTCAATTGCGGAACGCATACTTGACTTAAAATCACCGTCAATGCCTGTAATATCGGGCGTAATACCTTTTTCGCTTTTTAGATAATTTAGCAAATCTTTTCTTCTGACCTTTTTATGCGTCATAAACAAGTCATTAAATATTACCTGTTTAAGACTTACATCAGGCTTTTTTCCGTCAAGTCTTAAATTATTCAGTTCATTAAGAACCGTAAAAGCACTGTATAAAATCGAATTCTTAGGTATTACATCCTTCGTTGGAAGATATGTACATTTTGAAGTCAGATTATTTATAAAATTCTCTGCCGATTGCTCTATGTCAACAACACTGTCAAAATTCCACGGATATATTTTTTCATCACTTCTGACAAGCCAGAATTTTAGGCTGTGATTATTCAGCGGACCTACATAATACGGTATTCTGAATTCAAAAATTTTGACTATCTTGTCACTTACAGAAATTCCGTTTTCATCTTTTTTATTAAGAAATTCAAGATATGTTGAAGCATTTTTCAGAATTGCTTTCAGCTCACTCCTATTCACCTGCATAGGAATAACGCCGTTGTCTTTTACGACAATTTTCGGCATAAATGTGCCGTTTTCAATCTTATCAAACATTTCTTCATAGCCTGTTTTGTCAAGCTTTTCAAACTTTTTCTTCAGATATTTGCAGAAATCCGCCTGATTTGTACGATACTGAATCACACCGTTTCTGCCATTTTCTTTGTACTTTCCGCAATATGCCGTGTAGTTATCAAGCTTGTCCTTTGTAATTCTAAAGATTTCGCCATATAACGATTTACATCTCTCTTTAACGAAATCTTTGAGCATTTTCAAATCTGAACTATGTTCTTCGTATGTTTTAACTTTGGCAAATGAAATATACTTTTCACCGTTCAAAATATCTGCAAGAATTGCCCAGTCATAAACCGCCTTTGCTTTTTCGATAAGTTCAAACTTTTCTTGTAACAAATCACGGTATGTATTTTCATTATCGTCATAACCGCTTTCAAAGGTAATACCGTTTACCTCCTCACTGTCAAACGACTTATCACCGAACATATCGGAAAATTTAACCTTTCTGCCACACATCAAATCTATCAAAGCGGTTTCGTATGGATTATTTCTTTTACTGTAACCGAAAAGCTTGTACGATTCGGACGATTTTGCAGTTTTCTTCAATGTTTTGTCCTTTAATATTTCTGAAAATCTTAACGAATCATTGCACTCAAATTCGATTTCATATTCTTCTTTTAAGTAAAGTTTTAAATCGTCAAAAAGAGCTTCAAACGAGGATTCATTTTCAAAATCAGACCCCATATTATCAAACAAGAAATGTCCCCTGTGTTTTATAATATGATGTAACGCAAGATATACAAGTCTTACATCGTGTGGTTGTGAGCTCTTAATCAATTCTTTTCTAAGATGATATATTGTAGGGTAGTCTGTATGGAATTCTTTATCGGTGTAATTACCGTCTGCAAAAACCGCATACGGAACATTTGATGATTTGTCATCAAGATACAGACAACTTTCTTTTAATCTCTGATAAAAAGCATTATCAACTTTTGAAATTTCCTGATCAAAAAGCATTTGCAGCCATTCAATACGGTTTCTTTTTCTCAAACCTCTTCTTCGTGCCGATCTAAGAGTTCTTCTCTCGGCAGCTGAATTACTCTCCTCAAAGAGATCAACCCCCCACATAGCATTGCCTTTAAATTTGCAGAGATTGTAATCTGTATCGGCTACTGCATATCCGACAGAATCCGTTCCTATATCAAATCCTGCGTAATAATCGTCATTAAAATTCTTCATAAATTTCCTCCTTTTCTATTGACAAAGTATTTATTTTGTAATATTATTAAGATAATCTAATTACCTTATTGGATTTACACTATGAGTTCAAATAAAAATTCATTCTATCCGTTGCTTAGGCAACCATCACAGTGTGTGATTTGAGGATTCGGTTTTCCGAATCCTTTTCTTTTGTCTAATTTTAGCACATACTGTAGTTATTTTCAATATCTTTAAGTTATTTTATCCTTATTTTTAGTGCATTTTATTCAGTTATACAATTTCGGTATACTTTCTATATATTTTGCATAGTATAACATACTACTATCAGTATGTCGTATTATACATTTTTAAAATCAAAAGATTTCTGCCCCGCCAATTGCTTGCGGTGCGTAACCCTAACCCCCATCAACACCCTTCTATTTCAAATATTGCTCTATAATAAAAGTTAGGGCAAAAAAGAGCTGCAAATAAAAAGTAAAAAAAGTAGAGCATATTTTGCCAAAATCCGTTAAAAGGAATTGCTTAAAAACCTGAAACGGAGGACAAAATATGCTCTACAGATGTTTTACAGAAAAGCTCTAAAGATCTTTTGAACGCAAAATTCGTGAAACAAAACGAATACTTGCCGCTTGTGATGAGGCTCTTAATAACCTCTCTGACGAAGAACTATTACAAAAATTAGAAAAAAATTTCAGTCACTATTCAAGCAAGTTGAAACGGCAGGAGTCAGAACTGAATAGCTTTTGCAATAAGACGGGATTACTTTCTGACCGCTCTCGCCAACAGGCTTATGGTTTTGGCAGAAGTACTGCTCAAAAAGCTGTTTGGAAAAATAAGGAAGCAGTTGCAAATTCCGCTGAAAAGAGTATAATTAAAAGCATAGATATTGATGATTTTGAAGTCGTTACATACGGAAAAAATTTTAACGCTGAAGTGAGTAAGGTTATAATTGACACCATGTCAAAATGTGAATCTGAGGGTGGATTCATCATTAGTGAAATTGTTGCAAAAAGTTTACCCAAAAATGATAAAGGAACTCCTGTTTTACAAATTGAACCTTTATCAAACGGATTGTTACAATTGTCTTTAAACACAGATATACTTCCTGGAAAAGCTCTTGATAAAATCAATCAAATATTTGCAAATTCAAAACTATCTATAGCAAACACATTAGAAGAAGCTGTGTGGCTTGAAAGTGGACACGCAAAGACAATTTTCGGAATGAGATCCGAAGATGTCAAAAAACTATATGATGAACTGTCAAAAATTCACATAGAAGGTATCAGTATTATTGCTTATGATGATGGTGCGGAAGCACTTGCGGAATTAGAAGTTCTAAGAAAATGTGGTGTTAAAGTATCAAAAGAATGGATGCAATTCTATGAAAAATATATTGGGAGGAAATACTAATGATTTGTATTTCAGATTGTTTTGAATGTAAACATCAAAGAGATAAATTGTTAGACGGTTGGATACCTTGTTGTGATGCTTTTCCTGACGGAATCCCATTGGACTTTAAATTTGGTAAAGTAAAAGAGATGAAAGAGTGCAACAATGGTATTGGCTTCGAGAAAAAAGAAGAATAGTTTTATTTGCCTTGTATCGGCTTTAATTACTGAAAGGTAAAGTGTTATTTGATTAAAACAAAATTAAACGAATTTAAAAGGGTATTAAAGGGGTGTTTAGAACATCCCTTTTACTTTTACCCCGAAAATTACAGATTATGGCTATAAGCTCCCGAATTTCGGGGGCTTTTAATATTGCTCAAATATCTGAGCATACACACAATTGCTAATAAATTGAAAGGAGCAAACAAATGGACTTAATGGAAATTTTAAAAGCCCTGTTTGGCGGCGAAGCTTTGACATTTGAACAGTTTGCCGAAAAGGTAAACAATGCGGCAGATGTTAAGCTCGGCAACCTTGCAGGCGGTCAGTATGTCGAAAAGGACAAGTACGATGATGTATCAAATCAGCTTGCAAGTGCAAACGCAAATTTTCTTGAGGCTTTGTCAAGAAAAGTGTGCAAGTTATTTTTCTAACTTACACACTTTATTTTACAAGCTCCAATCCGCTGTTTTGTTATTGCTTGAAGGATTATTATTTACACAGAATTTTATGGGGGTGCCGTTTGTTTACAACATTCCTTACTGCGGTGACTTACAAATATCTACTTCAATGAACATGATATTCTTAAAAAATTGTTTCAACTTGCTATTGCAATTTACATCCATTAATTTTTCCTCCAATCAATCTGAATTTTTTAATTCAGGTCGATTGGGGGACTTCTGTTTCTATAAATCACAATTGCCCTTTCTGCTTTCAACGCAAAAGGGCAAAAAATAATGCCGACAGTTAATAGCATTAACAGCTATAACTTGTCGGCATTTAAATTCTAAAATTTGACTTTATTTAATCTCCGCAAATATAATCAGTCATCTATGTTATTCAATTCTTCAAATGGTATGTCATGTTTGTTTGCATACTGTTCTGCATAACTACCCTTTATTCCATAGATTGTGAGCTTATCGCAACCTTCAAAAGCGTTATCTGCAATATATTCTACCTTATCGTAAATGATAATTTTCTCCAACAAGGTGCAATTTTCAAAAGCACCCCATTCAATGCTCTTAATATTTTTAGACAAAACTAACTGTTTTAAGGATATGCAATTACTAAATGCATATCGTTGTATTGCAGTAATATTATCGGGAATATTTATACTTTTTAGTGATGTGCAACCGGAAAAAGCACCGTATGCTATACCACGATCAGCAATATTATCCGGAATTACAAGCGTTTCTAATGAAGAACAGCCTGAAAATGATAAACTTTCAATTTCTTTTACATCACCATTAAAATTAACATTTTTCAGACTTTCACAATTCGTAAAAGAGAATTGTTTTATAGTACTTGGGAGTTGTATGCTTTCTAATGAAATACAATGGTCAAAACATCTGTTAAATATATACTCTATCCCTTCAGAAACAACAATCTCTTTTACTATATCGTTATCCTCAAACATTCCTTTCCTTTCTGCTCCCCACAAATTGTATCCTGTAACATATCCGCCTAAAGCATTTACTTTATGGAAAAATATTGTTGAAGGAATTACAACTTTCTCTGACGGGTAGTTTATCTTTACAATTGTTGCCGATTTATTTGTATATCCATCGGTTTCATATGTGTACCCAAACCACCAATGTTCACTTGAAAAGATTTGCAAGAATATAAATATCACTAACACTACGCACAATATCCCGATAGGTAGTTTATATTTTTTTATTTTCTCCATCATATTAAAATTCTCTCGTAAAAAATATAGTTTTAATTATCAACAAACCGATAATTATTAATTTACAGACTGAATTGTTGTATCCAATTTTTCAAATGGTATGTTATGTTTTTTTGCATACTGTTCTGCATAACTACCCTTCATTCCGCAGATTGTAAGTTTATCACATCCATCAAAAGCGTTGTCCGCAATGTAATCACATTCATCATAGACATTAATTCTCTCTAAAGAAACGCAATCCCGAAAAGCTCCGTCACCTATTTTTATTAAGTCCTCAGGCAAATTCACTATTTCAAGAGATTTGCAACCATCAAATGTCCAGCTCTCAATAATCCTGACCTTTGACGGAACATCAATAGTTTGCAGAGAAGTACAACATTGAAAAGCATTTGAACCTATTTCTGATAGCTTGTCGGGTAAATCAATATTTGTAAGTGAAGTACATCCTTGGAAAGCCACACTCTCTATACAATAAACATTTTTTGAAAACTTCACATTTTTTAATGAATAGCAACGAGCAAAAGCATTAGTGCTGATTTTGTTAATTTGCTTCGGTAAGTATATTTCTTCAAGCCCGGAACAATCGCTGAAACTAAAGGATTCGGTAATAGTATCTCCGTCAACAATGTTCACTTCCTTTAAATTATCACACCGCACTACGTCAAATGTCGTCATTGTGCCTGGTATAGTAATTTTTTCAAGATTATAGCAATTAGCTATAGCCGGGCCATAAGTTTCCACTACTCCTTCAGGTATTATAATTTCTTTTACAACATTATTTCCCTCAAATACACCTGTAAGAGACACCCCAACTAATGCAGCTTCTTCTACACAACTTAGCTTTTTGACTTTATATGAAGAAATTTCCGATGGAATTTCAATGGTTTCAGCCAATATATCGGTTTTTATCAATGTAGCGTTTTGATTTTCATCAATTTCAAATGTATATCCTTCAGCAGTTTTTGTTATAGGGTATAGCTCTTTACAACTTGAAAACATTAAAATAAAAACTGTACAAAAAGATATTGCAAATACTATATTTACTCGTATTAATCTAGTTGTTTTCATATATAAAACCTTTCAAAAGTTTGTAGCACTAATTTCAAAGATGAATGAGCAAACATAATTGCTCATTCATCTTTAGAAATTTATAATGAATCAGTTAATCTGGTTCATATGTTGTCCAAATATTATCCTTAAACCACACATCTTGTGTAACCAAATGCCCAGGTTGCAATACACCAGGTATCTGTTTATTCTTCGAATCATTGAACATTACTTTCGGATTTTCCATTCCAATTAATGTTGCAGTGCCATTGAAAAAGTCGCCCTCAAATGTATATCCCTCTCTGTTGTGTTTTCCGTTAATACTAAAATATGCAATAGTAAATACAACAACGCATAGACCTAAAACTAAAGCTATAATGCTCGAAACTATTTTCGATTTTGGCATTATCTCACTTCCTATTCTTTAGATGAAATAAAATTATATCAACAAACAGTTACTCACTAGTTTAGAAACTCAATTGTTGCATCTAATTCTTCAAAAGGTATATTGTGTTCGTTTGCATATTGCTCGGCATATGAGCCCTTTATTCCGCAGATTGTAAGTTTGTCACATCTGTCAAAGGCATCATTAGCTATATATTTAACTTCATCATGAATATTTACTTTTTCTAAAAAGTCGCAGCTATAAAACGTCCCACTATTAATAGATGTTACTTTTGGTGGTATAGTAACAAATGTTAGAGAATCACACTCCCTAAATGCATAAGATTCAATTGTATTTATGTTTTCAGGTAAATCTATTTTTTGTAACGCACATTCTGCAAAGGCATCACCTTCTATCTTTTCTACACTACTTGGCAATTCGATAAAACGCAGGTTTTTACAATTACTAAACATTGATTCACTTATTGTTTTTATTCCTGTTTCAAATTCCACAGACCTTAAATATTTACAAAAAGCAAACGCCCTTGTCCCGACTACTCTAACGCTGGAAGGTATATTCACTTCACAGAGACCTGAAGAATAAAATGCATCATTACATATTTCCGTTACACCTTCAGGGATACTCACTTCTGACACATTACTGTCTTCGAATATTCCCCTTTTAGCTGCTCCTGAAAGATTAAGCACCTCATACTCACCTAACTTTGTAACTGGAACTCCATAAACACTTGACGGAATCTTAACATGATACTCTTCACCCGTATATTTAATCAAAGTTGCTTGACCATTATCCACCTCAAACCAATAGTTATATTTTTTTGACATATAATACTCCGTACCATCTGATTTGTTACTCTTCCAAGGATGAAGCAAAAGTATTATTAATGCTATAAATGCTACAATTAATACAATTATCAATATAATTTTAGTTTTTTTATTCATACACTATCACTCTTTTTGTTATAGTATATTGTAATCGGATGACATAGCAAAAGACTCTGTCATCCGATTGCTTATCAAAGTATATTACGGTTTATATGTTGACCATATACCATCTTTATACCACACATCCCGTGTTACTAAGTGACCTTCTTGTAATACTCCTGGTATCTGCTTATTTTGAGAATCATTAAATATTACTTTAGGATTGTCTATACCATATATCGTATAGGTTAACCAATTATCGTACATTTGACTATTCATCAGCGTACCAGGCCATTCCATCAGAATATTATTATCTTCATAGAAGTAAATCCTTGTGTTCCAATACTCCCAATCAGCCGGACGATAAAAATGAACTGTAATTCCTTGTGGCTTTTGACTATATGCAGTTTCATTTACTATCCACATTTCATCTTCTATTATTTCTATTCCTGGTTGATTAATACCGGGACGCTGTTGTCTTGTGTCAGGATCGGTAGTGTTGTTATTAAAAATAACCCTTGGATTCTCCAAACCATATATTGTGTAGGTATACCAATTATTACCACCATCAGGGGACATTTTCTCTCCTGGGAATAAAAGTTCATGGTCATCATCATTATAATAATAGATATGAGGCTTTGTCAATAAAAGTGTGTAAGTTTTTTAAAGATCATAAAAAATTATGTTAATGCCTTAAATCATGTGCTCGTATTTTTTAATATGGGCACTGATTTTTTCATTAGCAGCCAGTTGATTTCTGACCATAGCCCAATTTTGAACCTTTCTGAAACTTGAATTTATGCTTTCAACCGCATTGGTTATACACATAACCTTACGAACGGCACTGCCGTAATCAAAAAGATACTCGACATGGTTGAAATTTCGTTTCCACACATCAACTGCTCCGTGAAATTGTTTGCTGTGCAAACGGTGAAATACTACATAGCGTATTGTGAAATTTTCTGCTAACACAGAAAGTGAAATGAAATAAATCAGCTCACGCCGTAGGCATTTCACATTCAGAGGAATATTTCACACGCAAAGCGTATTTCACAAATCCGTAAGGATTTATTTCACTAAAAAAGCGACAGGTAAAAACCTGTCGTTTTTCTGGCTCACCCAACTTACTTTGTAAGAAAGGAAAGTAACTGCCTCGCATACTATGTTTGGTTCTTAAACAGCACTCGCACAATCCCAGTTCACTAAAAGCAGTCCACAGGACTGTTTTTTCTTAACGCTCACCTTCTCGCCCGATTTAGCAGTAAATTTAGATAAAAAAGAAAACAGAGTAGTCAAAAGACTACTCTGTTGTGGCTCCCCCAACTGGGCTCGAACCAGTGACATCATGATTAACAGTCATGCGCTCTGGCGAGTGTAGAGAAATAATCACAAAACTATTAAATAAAAGTTTGTATTGTACTTTTTATCATCAATATTATGCTATATTAAAAACGCTCTTGTCTATTACAAGCATTTATAGCACGATTTAAAAGTTCATGTTCTGCAATTGTACGATCTTTAACATATTTTCCCCAATAATAATTGTTTTCATTTAAACATTCCCATACAACATAAGGTAATACAGATTTAGGATTATGCCCAATAACAAATTCTGTACCACCAATATGAATAGAATCATTAATTGTATATCCATCATATATTCGGCAACTCATAAATATAACACCTCCAATCGCTTATTGTATTATTTTAACACATTTAAATAATACACTCTTTATTATCATAAATTTTGATATTTATGTCGAATGGTTTTTATTATAGAAAAACACTATAATTATTCGACTTATAAAAAGAATATTAAAATTTTTCATGGTATCACTCTAGCAATTATTAATGTCCAACATCTATTTTTAGCTAGAAATACTTCTACCTACAACCTAAAATTTCCATCCACAAAAAGCAAGAGGAAATTTCAATCTCTTGTTAAAATCATATAAGTAAATTACAAAATATATAATGGATGTATTTTTAATATTAAAGTGCCCCCAAAGTTTAGACAAAATTAAATATTAAATTGTTAGCGAATGAGTTCAGTATTGTACCATACCCATTCCTTTTATTTTTAAGAAAATACGTTCGTTGATGAATTATTAACACTTTCAAATTTTTTGCCATAAAACATTTCAACTTTTAGTCTACCGAAAAAGTTTTCCATAACTCCATTATCCATACAGTTTACCCTTACAGGACATACTTTTAGTAATATTATGTTCAGTAAGTAATCGTTGGTATTGCCAGCCTTGATCTAATGAAATCTCGGTGTCACATCAGAAGGAAGCATCTCAAACAAATCACTAAGCATTTCTCTAATCTGTTCAAAATAGGACTTATTAAAATGGAATACGATACAACTTCATTATTGAATAAGTCTAAAACTGGAGAAAGATATACTTTTTCATTAACTGTATAACATCGGTGGTTATCTTCTCAAACGGCTTTTCTACACGAAAAATTTTTTGAGCAAATTATCTGCGACCTTGCCAATAGTCAATTGGTACGAACGGTATTTACCGTTTTTACGCTGTTTATCTTTTAAATCAAGACTATTTATTGGCTTTTGTGGTTAATTACATAACCTTTGTTACGCATAGCTATTGTAATTCTATGGTATCCGTATCTGCCCTTATTCACGTTGTAAACTTCTTGCTTTTCACACTCGTATTTATCTGTATTCGGTTGTTTTAAATAGTAATAGTGTGTTACGAGCAAAACCGGATAGTTTAAGCTATTCTTTTAACGGATACTTTTGCTTTAGTACGGATATTATTTTTTCCTTTTTGCCGTTCTCTCGCTCTTCCACAAAAACTAAGGCTCTCAGTTTTTAAGTATTCTATCCTCATTCAAAATCGTTGGTTTTCTGCAATTAAATCTTTCCCGATCTTTTTATCTAATTTAGGCGTTCTGCTTTTCCTTGTTCCACTGGCAGAACAAGCTCTGCCACGTCTTTCATCAAACATTCAGCTCCTTCTTTCAAATATATACGTTCCAACCTTATTACTGTATTTTTTTAGTTTTGCTCCTGTTCTTGTGCTATATCTCAATATTTTCAGACTGTTTAGCAATATTCCACATGGTATTCTCACATATCTATTATAACACCTATTTTAAATTCTGAACCGCCCCAGATTGTGCAGACAGTATAAAAACAGACTACGATGGTAGAAAATTAAATTTTAAGCAACGAACTGATTTCGCTTTTCCAGCGGAGTCAGTTTTGTTTTAGTTTGAATACGGTAATTGTTGTAGAAATTGATGTATTCGGATATGATGAGGCTCGCCTCATCATATCCGGAAAGTTTTACTCTGTGGACACATTCCGTTTTGAGAATTGAAAAGAAATTTTCGGCTAAAGCATTGTCATACGGATTACCACGTCTTGACATTGACGGCGTTATGCCGTATGATTTAAGTTAGCAAATGGTATTCGTGAGATACATATTGCGATCCTTGGTCACTGTGGAGCTGCAACTCCGCAGTGACCTTTTCTTTTTTTATCGCTTTTCTAATTGTATCCAGTACAAGTTTAACCGTCATATCCTTTGACATTTGATATAACACAATGCTGTTGTCGAAAAGGTCTCGAATTACCGATAGATAGCAATTACCTTGTGCTGTCGGTATGTATGATATATCCGTTACCCATTTTTGATTTGGTCTTTCGGCATTAAATTCTCTGTTAAGTAGATTTGGATATTTATGTAAATGTTTCGATACATACTTAAATTTCTTTCTTCGTACAACTGACAGCAAATTGTATTTTTGCATTACACGAAGAATTGTCTTTGGATTGTGGTATATTCCTTGTCTTTCAAGCCATATATGTACTCTTCGATAGCCATATGTTCTGTGGCTTTCTTCCTGACATTCTCTTATCTTTTCGGCTAAAGGAAAATCTCTTCCGGTGTATCTATTCGCTTTAAGAAAGCATAATATCCGCTTCTTGACACTCCAAAAAATTTGCACATGGAGTTTACGCTGTATTTGTCCTTGTATTTAAAAATCACTTGATATTTTATTGACGGCTTCACTTCCTTTCTGTGAGCGAGAGAAGATCTCGCATTAACTCGTTTTCTATTTCTAATCGCTTTATATATCTGTCTTTGCTTGCAATTACATATCTCATTTGTGCAAGTTTATCAAGTCTTTGTATTGAAGGTGGTATACCATTATCACTTTTACATGGTCTGCCTTTCTTGTGAACCGTTTTTCCTGCTTCAAGCATTCGCTATTTTTTGTTATATCCGCTTTTAAACTCTTGAACTTGTGTATGCGTAAATCCTAATTTATCGGCTATTTCTCTTAATGTCATTCCTTGATTATGCATACTGATTATTTCAGTTTCATATTCACTTATATGTCTGTATTCTCTTGACATAATTAAAACCTCCCATGGTAGTTTTGAACTGCACCAGATTGTGCAGACAGTACAAAAAGAGCCTACTTGAAGTAGAAAATTAAATTTTAAGCGACAAACTGATTTCGTTTTTCAAGCGGAGTCAGTTTTGTTTTAGTTTGAATACGGTAGTTGTTGTAGAAGTTGATGTATTCGGATATGATGAGGCTCGCCTCATCATATCCGGAAAGTTTTACTCTGTGGACACATTCCGTTTTGAGAATTGAAAAGAAATTTTCGGCTAAAGCATTGTCATACGGATTACCACGTCTTGACATTGACGGCGTTATGCCGTATGATTGTGTTGTCACGAAATAGTCGTTGGAGACATATTGCGACCCTTGGTCACTGTGGAGCTGCAACTCCGCAGTGACATTTTCTTTTTTCATCGCATTTTTAATTGTATCGTGTATCGAGCACAATTTAACCGTCATATCCTTCGACATTTGATATGCTACAATTCTGTTGTCGTAAAGGTCTCGAATTACCGACAGATAGCAATTACCCTGCATTGTTGGTATGTATGATATGTCTGTAACCCATTTTTGATTCGGTCTTTCAGCATTAAACTCTCTGTTAAGCAAATTAGGATATTTATGCAAATGTTCCGATACATACTTAAATTTCTTTCTGCGTACAACCGACAACAAATTGTATTTTTGCATTACACGAAGAATTGTCTTTGGATTGCGGTATATTCCTTGTCTTTCAAGCCATATATGTACTCTGCGATAGCCGTATGTTCTGTGACTTTCTTCCTGACATTCTCTTATCTTTTCGGCTAACGGTAAATCTCTGTCAGGTATATCCATTCGTTTCAGGAACGCATAATATCCGCTTCTTGATACTTCAAAGAATTTACACATTGAATTTACGCTGTATTTGTCCTTGTGCTTAAATATTATCTGATACTTAATCGACAGCTTCACTTCCTTTCGGTGAGCGAGAGAAAATCCCGCATTAATTCGTTTTCCATTTCTAATCGTTTTATCTTTGAATCTTTACGAGCGATAATGTATTTTAACTCGTTGATTTTCATATCTTCTGTAATTTCATAATCTTTCGGCGGTCTGCCTTTTGCTCTAATTGCAATGCCTGCTTTTATCTTTCGTTGCTTTTCATTGTATCGTGTAATGAAATTGTGTACTTGATCTTTTGTGAATCCAAGTTTTGCTCCTATTTCTTTTCGAGTCAATCCTTGTGCTTTCAATTCTAAAATTTCTTTTTCGTATTTACTTATGTGTTGATAACTTCTTGGCATTAAAAATCCCTCCTGATGTATATATTCTACATCAAGAGGGCTCTTTTTTCTATTGTCCATTTTTTACGGACTTGTTCATTATGCACTATACACTTTTTATTTTTTATTTAGATAATCTAATTTTTCTAATACTTTTGAATGGAAGTCTTTCGTTTTATTTTCTTCATTTTTTATACAAATTATCTCTTTGAGAACATTTTGTACATCTTTAAAATATTTAAACGCTGTAGTAGTACTAATATTGGAGTTTGACGAATTACATAAAATATATTTTTGAAAAATATTTAACGTATGTAAAAGCACCATATTTGATCTATTTTCAAAATTTTCACGATAGAAAAAAGTTTCAAAATTAGTACCAGAATCATCTTCATCCAAAATATCGGTCATTAACCTGCTTTGTATTAAATCCCATAGTGTAAACATATCATATTCACGTAATGGATATGAATTAGCTGAAAATAATTTTACAGTTAGATAATAAAAACAATTGTGAAAATCAAATCCTTTATATAACACATCACGCTCTGGATTAAGGGGATGTCTACTTTCCTCACCTTTGATAGATAAATCTTCATAATAAAGCATTTGAAACTGTCTATTATATCTTCGGAATTCCTTATCATTCAAAAGTTCACTAACTAATTGAATTGAATTATTTGAATCCATTAACTTAAAAACCTCAATAGAATGCTTTAAGCTTAAATTAAGAAAATTTTCTAATTTTTTAATACTATCACCATTTTTAATTGTCCAATCATCACACTTTACTTCTTTTAAAAAATTAACACCTTTATCTTGGAGTTTTTTTCGAATTTGATCTCTTATAGGCATGTACATTTTTAAATGTGCTAAGCAATATATTAATACTGATAACATACAAGCTGGTAAATTTCCACGATTTAATAGATTTTCACATGCAATTAAAAACTTATTTGTATCAGACCACAACTTTCTAATCATAACTGCTACATTTCGACTTATGAATTCATTTAATATTGAGTTAGGATCGATTGGTTCATTAGGATGCTCTGCATAATAACGGATTTCTTGATTATAGTGAAATGCAACCAAGTATTCACGAGAATCTCTGTATTTTTTTATAAACAAAAAAGTATGATATATTTGATCATAATGCTCATTAATTGGTTGAATAGTGTAGATCTTTTCTATTGAGCGTTCACCTTGTAAACGTTTAAATTTTTCATAAGTGTACCCTTTATATGAAAATAAATATGCCATTGTAGGTGCATAATCAACAAAACTATATCCAAGTTCTTTAATACATTTTTCTGACTGCTTATCTATATAATATTTATAAATATCTGAATGGCACTTATTTTCCATTACTAGTTCCGTTTTAACTTGTTGCATGATATATTCAATATTATCATACATAAAACCTGGAGTTATTGTAAGTCTTCTAAACTTACGAATAGTATCACAAACCTGTTCCACAAGCTGTTCAGTTATTTCAGGAATATTTATATCCTCATTAAGTGATTTTAATAAACGAGGAGAGTTATGTAAAATTCCCAAAAAGGATTCAACAAATGAAATAAAACGAGTATCGTTAGAACCTTTTTCAAGAATATCAATTGGATTAAAATACATAATATCGCTATTATCTTTGTATTTTCTTGCAGGCATTGTATTTTTAAAACCTGGCAAACGGTGTTGACTAAAAGACATTACATACCATGAATTATTATATTCTGACAAAACATTTAACAAAGCACGTCCTACGCTATCTTCTGTACTATAACTCCAACAATCCTGCTCATCAAGTCCATCGACAATAAAACAAATAGGTTGATGCTCTTTAACAGCTATTTTCTGAATTTCTTTACAATATTCTTTAAAAATTTGTTCAGCTGTGTTAACATAAGAGTCGTTGTTTTTTATTTCTTTAAAAATTTCATTGTTTTCAAGATTAAAATACGCAGGTATAAAATTAATCTTACCTATAGAATATTGATTTAAAAGATATATATATAATATTCCCAAAAATGTACTTTTTCCTGAACTATATTCACCTCTAATATTCAGTACATTTTTATAAAGTGAACATCCTACTTTCTTTTTTAGTTGTTTGCATACAAAATCTAAAATATCTTCTTTCTCTAGAGAGGTTTCATAAGAACCAAAATTTCGATATTTACAAATAGTCTGATATTGTTTATTTAGATTTAAATACCATGGTTGTACACAAACTTTATCCCAGTTATGAGTTTCTTGGCAAATATCTTCCCATGAATTAGGATTATGAGAAGTAGCAATTATATAAAAAACTTTTTCTATAATATACACATTGCTAAGTTCGTATAATTTAGAAACTACATCATCTTGCGGACATATATCACACTCCCACTTAAAATTTGCTGTTTGTTTATATTTTAGATGTATTTTTCGTTCCATCCCAAGTTTATTATTTGAAATTTCAAGAAGATTATATTCAACTTCTCTGTTAGAAGATATTCTTAAGGGCTCGCCTCCTATATAATGTGGAATATCATGGAATTGAGAACCAACAATGCTTCTTGTGTGTTTATCTCCACATAAATAAATCCCATTTTTGCCAATAAATTTTCTTAAATTACTCATAAATGGAGTTTGAATATAGCGTTGATATGATAATCTAGCTTTTTCACAGATTTCATACAAAGGTTTATGTGCCAAAACAATATTTAAATTATCCTTAGATTTTGAAAATTTACTAATTGCAGAATTTATGATATCGCAGCGAGTACAAACATATCCTGCTTTCTGTTTTTTAGGATTTTTCCAATTGGTATTAAAAATCAAAAAATTAAGATTATCAATTGAACAACAGGTAATAGATTCTGAAGAACCACATCTCTTTTGGCTGTTGGCAACTTCCATATTATTTAAGAATTCTTCAAAAATAGCAAAATCATCTTGAAAGTCAGTTGGTAATGAATACTCCCAATCATCATACTCATTTTTTTTACAAACAACTGTATTAGTACTAACCGGAAATAATCGTAATGCATCATGATTACCACAACAAATCACAATACTTCCAAATGAAATATTTAAATCTGAAACAAATCCTTTAAATACTTCTTCTGCTTTTTTAAAACGTTGTCTTGTTATTTCAATTAACTTAGAATTAAATTTTTTCTTTTGTTTCCCGTCAGCTTTATTTACAAAAATATTTTCATCAAATAGTATCCTTTGGCTATCTTCGTCTTTTGAAAAAAAGCTTGAATCTAAATTCAATTCCTCAGCAACCTTTTCATATAAATCACCAGATTCTATAATATCACCTGTATGCACTAAATAATCGACTTTGATGTTTTCGGAAACCAATTTATCAGTCAATGATTTTAAAGCATTTTTAGCATATTCAATGTCATCTTCATTATCTGTTAAATGAAAATCGGATACATGTAATATAAAACGCAATTTATTAATAGTATTCATTTTTGACATCCCCTATGGTTCAAATTATCAATTAAGTTTACTCTTTAATAATCTATGGATATAAAAAACAAGATTAAAATCTCCAAATAATAAACCTAATATAATTACGCAAAATTTTTGACTTCAACATAAATTATTGCGCCTTATGTTGAAATTATATCACAATTAGACGAAATTAATCAATAAATATTAATGATAATCTTACACAAACATAAAATAAATATTTGTATATATCGCATAAATTTCATTATTCATAATTACAGGTGCAAGTATATTTTATATAGCTTTTGGCACAATTAATCATTATCTACTACAAACCACTTATAATTAACATCAAACATAATCCCTATTTCATCACCTCTGGCGACATCTACTTCTCTTATTAGCTGTCAAGCTATCATTTTCTTTTGCTCCATTGTTGAGTTATCAAATTCATCTGCCCATGTTCTGAACTGTGAATAAAAAAAGTCAAGCTTGCCCATTGCATTTTGCTGATTGGCAAGCTTGAACTTTATATCACTTAATTCAATTTCCTTTTTATAGAGTAAATCGTTTGTATTATCAACAGAAGTTGACAACATATCCGGAGTATATCAACTCTCCCAAGAAGAGATTTTTCTATTTTTGCTGATAATTCAACAACTTGTTTTTTTAGTTTTTCTAATTCTTTTTCAAGTTTAGTTTGTTTTCTTTTATATTCTGCTATTTCTGATTTATATCGTTTTTCCGATGCTATATCTTTGAGTGTTGATTTGACCTTAGCATTACAAGTACAGCATCGTCAATTTTATGTGCTACATAAGCCTATTGTCCATCACATACACTTCGCGTTTCATTACACCACAAAACGCTTTTGTATTACATCAAATTAAATAAAATCACTATTATATTCAGTAATATAAAAAACACAAGTACATAACACAGAAACTATCTTTTTATTGGTCAGTAAGTCAAGTTGCTTATTTAAAATTTTAACGGAATCCAGTATAGCATCTTTGGTATTAGTCAAAAACTTTGCTTTCTCAAGATTTTGATTTATAACAATACCGCATTCTTCTTTATCTGACGCAAATTTCGCATAATCGCCATCTCTGCATATATTATGTACCATTTGCTTATATTTTTTATCTTTCAAATCATCCAAAGTAACTATGTATTTATTGAAGTTTTCATCCGGAATACTTTCCATATGATAAAATGCTTCAACCATTGGATAATTCAAATACAGCTTACCCATATTGGTTGATTCTGTAAAATAATTAGCCATTTTAATTATTTTTTCAGGTTTAAATTGAGGGTCCTGAGGATCCAAATCAAAAATGAGTAAAATATCAGAATAACGCTCATTTAATAAATCAAGTTTTGATTGATCACTTTCTCTTTCTTTTAAAAGTTGCAGTAAATCAAAATCTTCATATTCATCATAGTCATCGGGCAACTGATTATATAAAGTATAAATATTGGTGTTATAAGATATGATTTTATGAGTCTCAGATATTCCATAAATATTCAGCAATCTTTTCATCAAATTTACATCTGTTTTAGCACCCTCAACAATAACAAGTATTTTACTCTTCCCCATCAAACTCACCACTCAAATAAAGTTTTTCAAGGTTATGACCTTCACGCAGTTCTCTGCTTGTTGCATCTGCAAACGATGTAAGCTTGTTATTAGAAAGTATAAAGTAGCAATCAGGTCTCATAATTTTATTGGTTAAAAGATTTGTATTATGAGAAGTTATAATCACTTGAGTATTTGTCATTTTTTCAAGAATTGTTACAATATACTCAGATAGTTCGTAATGATAGTATGCATCAAACTCATCTACATACATAAAAGATACATCTTTAGCTGTTTTATACCAATAGAAAAAAGTATATAAAGCACGAGTTCCACTTGAAGCCACCTTAAAAAACGGCAGCGGTGTATCTGTATTAAAATATAATCTTTTAACTCCATCTGCATCTTTTATTGCTACCAAATCCTCTTTAATTCCGGTTATATGCAAAAACTCATCAAATTCCTGTAGTGTATCATCTTCAAAAATAAAATCTAAATAATCCTTGCTGTCAGATTTAAAACCAATGTATCTGTTTTCGTCTAAATTTCTAAACCATAACATATTGGATACAAATCTTATCATTTTTCTAAGTGGATGAGAGTCTGAAAGCACTGTATTATTAACAACATATTTTAAAATACAATCAGTATCCTGAAAAGCCCAATTTAAAGTTGATGCTAATTTATCAATACCGGAAGTATCACCTTGATTATTTATATAATCATATTCAAACAACAGTTCTTCATTTAATACTACCTTTTCATATACTAAAGTTTGTTTCTTATCTTTCTTATATGAATACTTTATAATATCTTTATCAAACTGGAATACATAATTAAACTCAGCATAATTACTCAATCCATCTGAACACAAGTAGTAATCATATAGATTAGGAGTAACATTTTTATTGGTTAGATGAGAAACAATATCGAAGATTGCAAGTCCAAGATTAGTCTTTCCGACAGAATTTTTGCCATATACAATCGCTTTGCTAACCAAGCCATTTGTTAAACACTGCGAATTAAACCTATAATCACGAACATTTGAAAAATCCAATGTTATTTTTTTGCTGAAATTTTTAAATCCTTTTACACTAAATTTTCTTAACACATTAATCACCGTTTTTATTATACCCTTAAATATCAGGAACTGTCAACCTTATCCGCAATTTTTTTACGGATAAGGCTATCTACATCTTTTCTATGCCCACATTATTTATTAAAGCTCTATATTAATACAGTTTCAGATACAAACTGCTTATAATTAATATCAAACACAATCTCTATTTCATAACCTCTGGCGACATTTACTTCTCTTATTAGCTGACAAGCTATCATTTTCTTTTGCTCCATTGTGGAGTTATCAAATTCATCTGCCCATGTTCTGAACTGTGAATAATAAAAATCAAGCTTGCCCATTGCATTTTGCTGATTGGCAAGCTTAAACTTTATATCACTTAATTCAATTTCCTTTTTATGGAGCAAATCGTTTGTGTTATCAATAGAAGTTGACAACATATCCGGAGTAAATCTACTCTCTCCCAGAAGAGACTTTCCTATTTCTGCTGATAATTCAACAATCTGTCTTTTTAGTTTTTCTACTTCTTTTTCAAGGTTAGTTTGTTTTCTTTTATATTCTGCTATTTCTGATTTATATCGTTTTTCCAATGCTATATCTTTTGGTGTTGATTTGATTTTAGCGAGATAATCTCTTAATGTTGCAAGCACAGCACCGTCAATTCTGTGTGCCACATAAGCCGACTGTCCGTCACATGCACCTCTTTTCATCGCTTTATTGGTACATATATATACCTCTGTCTGCGAACTCTGTACTGACTTCCGTCTGCCCTGTCGTATCTGTCGATATAGCTTGTTGATACCATTTTCTGACCGCAGTGAGCGCAGTATATATTCCCTGACAGCAATGTACTGCCTTTGGTAGTCCTTGCTATCTGTTGCTTTTCCTCATTCTTTGATGAGCGTTGTTTCAGTATAAACTGAGCTTGGTCAAAGATATTTTCATCTATGATATGCAGTCTTTCTATATACGGTGATTCAACACCGTCTGACACAAGATAACCGCAGTACAGCCTGTTCTTTAGATTACGATTAACCGTATTACATTGAAACTTGCTGTTATTATGGGTTTTGATGCCGTGACTGTTTAGATAGTCAGCCATTCTATCTGAACCATAGCCTTCCTTGACTGTCATTTCAAATATCTTCTTAACTATCGGAACTTCATCATCGTCAACTAATATGTCTAAACGACTATGTCCATAAGCTATTTTCCCTTTTTATTAATTTCACCGCTTTTTATAAGTTTGTAACCGAATGGTGCAACACCTCCGGTAAATTTTCCGTCCATCATCTGGTTAAGGCGAGTTTTAACACGAGCTGACATTTTCTGACTTTCACCGTTGGCTTGCCAAAATCGTATGTAATTCATAAGCTTATCCAAATGATTATCCATACGCTGTTCGCCCTCGTTAACGCTCCACATCTCTATACCATGCTTGATAAAATTCATTTGTTTTTAATCATATAATATTGAACAAATTATACCGTTCTATAAATTATTTAACATTGCTTGTCGCCATCAATCGGATAATCAAAAATTATTAAATTTCCTTAGCTAGAAATTGACTGTATGATACTATATTTGATTCTCCTGCTAATTCTTTTAAAAAATTATAAAACGTATCATCAATAGGAATAGTAATAAATAAAAACAATCTCTTTTTAGGACGAGAGCAACATACATAAAATAAATTTCTGTTTCTAATAAATGCGGCTTCTTTATCTGCTGGATATCCATTTTTTATCATTGGTGCATATTTCTCAAACTGGTATTGATTCCAACCTCTGCTAACAACGAATACAACATTATCATATTCTTCACCTTTTACCCCATGTTCCGTTGAAAACTCAGATTCTGGATATAAGAAGTGGATTGCAGCCAAAAACTGAGCATAGTCCAAATCTAAAAAATCCTTTATATTTGTATTACTATACATAGTTTCAGGTGCACTATAGTACAATTCATAATATCCTTGAATAGATTGAGGGATAGGAATAAGATTAGAATTAAACACCGTTTTCAAAACATCAATACTTTTCTGAGAACGGGATAATGATAGTTGTTCGTGTAGTTCTTTCCACTGTTGTTTTTCAGACTTTTTGTTGATCGGATATCTCTTTACTTTCAATGTATCAAAAAGCAACTGCATATTATTTGTGTTGAGGGCCTCATATATGGGCTCAACCATATTCATAAAAAATAGTAAAAATGCATCTTCTTTATCCCTCAGTCCATCTGAAATAATGTTCAACAATTTATCATATCCTTGTTGAGAAGCTAAAACTCTATGAGTTATCATTAACACTTTAAGATTTTCTTTAGGACTCATTATTTTATTCTTAATTTGATCTTTCAACTTTGATAATCTTAATTGAAATTCCTCGACCGGTAGGTCATCTTTAAAGTTTCGCTCTACTCTCCTTAAGCCGTTATAATCCTCACAAGTAATTACAGTGATTTCACCTTCAAAATCATCTATAGCTGAACGCTGAGGTAAATCTGGACGAATAAAATTTAATGTTTCCACGATTTTAGGAGCCGATCTAAAATTGGAACCCTTTTTAATTTCTCTAATATTCTCATGCTCTATAAGGCCACAAGCTTTGTTAGATTGATATATCGTTTGCCAAGCATCACCGAAAAAGCCAAATTGCGGACCAATACCTTTAGAAATAAAATGCTCTATAAACCGATTAACGATAGACTGGAAAGAGTCTTGGTATTCATCAATCAATATCAATGGATATTTATCACTAAAGATTCGACGAAATTTTGCATTATCCAGCAAGATATTAAAGAGAAAAATGACATCGTCATGATAGAGATACAGTACTCCATTCTCTTGATATCTGTGCCCCAATGTGTATTGAACTTCTACAATTTTTGAAAAGTTCCCTTCTTTTGGCTGTAAGCTTTCATTTGCTGATATTATTTCTATAAGCGTACTTTGATATTGTTTAATTGCACTCCACGCAAACGAGTGAATTGTTGAAGGCAGTATAAATGAATCTTTAGCAAGCCTTTCTGCTATAACATCAACAGCTGCATTAGTATAGGTAATACAGACAACATTCTGTTTCTTTTTATGATATTCTGACCATTTGTTGGCTTGTATCCATTCGATTACTCTATTTAAGGAATATGTTTTTCCTGAGCCAGCGCCAGCTTCAACACGAAAAGATACACCTTCCTTAATAGTGTCAATTATTATTTCATCAACCTTATCAGCCTCAGCTTTAGCTATTTTATAATTAGTCTGCTTCATTCTTTCGCTCACTATTAACACCTACCATAATCACATTAAAACCTTCTGATCGTTAAGCCACATTAAACCATTTTTTATGTACTGTGGAATAGTATAGTTTGGGTTATCATAAATTAGCTTTAATGCAAAATCAGTCTTGCTTTTTTCGTCAAACTCAATCTCCGCCTCAGACGGCGTCACTGATAATCCATAATGTGTACGGTTAACATTTCTAATTGCTTCCTCCAAGGATCTTCCGCACAATCCTTGTTCTTCTGTTTGAAATTCAAGGTGGCATTTATCCATTGTTTTTTCATCATCTTTTAAAGCAATTACGTCAGGCAAAGAAATTTTGCTTTTTTCAGAAATGTTCTTTAGTTTGCGCATCCACCACTTTATCGTTACATTTGAAGTGGTTTTTCCTTTACTAACAACAGATTTAGTTCGACCATCAATCATAGAATCAATATCTGTCAAAATCAAGCAAGGAATACCCAAAAAGTTTACAAATGGAATGAATTTATAAGCATATGCTCCACCAATTTCTATAAGAGCATAATACTGTGCGGGAAGCTTATACTTCTGCGAATTAAACAATCCTTCTTTCTCACATTTTTCTATCATATCCGGCAATAAAAGTCTTTCTGAAGCTCCTTCAATAAAAATAATTTTATCTGCAAAAAATAGATCACATCTGCTCAAGGTGAGATATTTTTTAATAAAATCCATATTAGTTGGGTTATCTTGCGCAAAGGTGTGTAAGTTTTTATATTCAACACCAGTTGTAGTTTTTTGAGCGTAGCGGATTTTTGAAAAATCAATAGTGTTTGCAATATGTGCTGAGTGAGATGTCAAAAAAGTTTGAATATGAACATCAGTAATTGCCTGTAAAAATGTTTCCAAATATTCTGCAAATGCATGTTGCATCTGAGGATGCATATGCGATTCAGGTTCTTCAATAAATAACAGTGGGATACATACATTGTTACCTTGTCCAATTCTCTGAGCGTAATCCGCAAGCAAAAACTCCATTTTTATTAAATTTTTATATCCCAAGCCATTGTGTGAACTCGGCAATGTTTCACCTACTACATCTGAAGTGTATGTGAGTTTAGTGTGATCCATTATTTGCTCATCAATCCTCAACTTAGTGCTTACACCAAGTTGAAGTTCTTCAGCGTTTGGATATCCAAAGCCAACAGCCTTATTTACGACGGAACTAAGAAGTTCATTACTATGCTTCTGAACAGTTTTGTTTGCTTCTTCGACAATTTTTCTTAAATTCTTAATCTCGGTAGCAACATCTGAATTTAACTCGTCGACATTAACACTAAAATAATTAGTAATTAACGCACTCAAAGAGCTATTGTTTTGAGCGCCATCTTCACCTAAAATTCGTTCTGCCGGTATGGAAAAGAATGGAAATAGCTCGGACAACTCACCCTGTGTTTTAATCTGAGTATCACTATAGTTTTTAGGATTAATTGCATATATAGTAAGTCCAAATATTTTAGAGAAACTACTGTTACAAATATCACGAGTTTCTTCTAAATTTGGTAAAAATTTTCCTTCCGTATAAAAAGCATCCTCGAATAACTCATATAAGGAGTTTTCATCTAATTTCAAGCCGTATTCAGCTTTAATCAATGCCGATGTGGTATCTACATCAACATCAATAATGAACGGAGATAATGCGCCTAAGTTAGAATTTGGATCATCTAGAGAGTAATCTATAGTTAATTCAACAGAAGTAAACTGCAATTTTTCATTTAATTCATCGTATGAAATATCCTTTTTCATAAAAGATGTAAATAAATCAAACAACTCCTGTCTTTTGCTTAACGGATAATCATCATAAGATAAAGGATGGCCCTTCAAAACTTTTTCAATTATATCCATACAAGATGTTTTAGCAGTATTGTTTCGACCGACTATTAATGTCATGCTACTATCCACATCCATCCATGCATTAACAAGTAATCGATAATTTTGAACATTAATTTTAGTTAACAACATACTTATTTCCCCCAATTTATTTTTAGAAATATCAGTAATTCCACCACAACTTGATGGATATGGTTTTTGTTTTAATTAGTAAAAACATTTTGTTTATTCTATCACTTCAATAAAGGATAACTTACAATTATTAATTATTGGATGTGAAAGTATGATAAAAAGAGAAGAGTTTGTAAAAAAATTCGCTGAAAAATGCAAAAATAATAGTGCTGCTATTTTTTTAGGAGCCGGAATGAGTGTGGATGCGGGATTACCTTCATGGAAAAATCTTTTTTTACCACTAGCTGAAGAAATGGATATTAATATCGAAAATACTAAATATCAAATTTACGATATTGCCCAATTTTATGCAAATAGATTTGGCACAAATGAATTATATAAAAAGGTTGGAAAAGAAATAAATAGGATTTTAGTGTCATCAAAAGCTCTTGATCAATTATCGTTAATGCAATGTAATTCTATATGGACTACGAATTTCGATCAAGTTCTTGAAAATAACCTATCAAAAATAGGTAAAATAACAAATATTATTAGTAAAGAATCTGATTTAATTGGCTGTGATTTAAACAAAAATGTTAATATATTTAAGCTTAACGGTGATATAAGGGATATTCAAAATGCGGTAATTACAAAAAGTGATTTAGAAAAATATCATGAAAATCATCATTATTATTTAGCTTTTTTCAAAAGAGAATTAATAACAAAAACTTTTCTTTTTTTAGGATATAGTTTTACAGATTCTTTAGTATTACCTTGTATTTCAGAATTAGGAAGAGCTTTTAACAATAATCAGCCACACCATTTTACAATAATTAAAAATTCTCAATCTAAAGATTTTAAAAATTATATTGCTGATTTAGAAAATAGATATCAAATAGATGTTTTGTTAATTGATGATTATAATGAAATTTCTGAAATATTAACGGAAATTAACTATTATACTAATCAAAGAAATGTTTTTATTTCTGGGTCATATCAAGGAAAAGACGAAAAAAAACTGTATGAAATAGATGAATTATGTAAAATAATTACTCGAACACTTTATAATAACGGTTTTACTATAGTCAATGGGTATGGTAATAAAATTGGTTATTATATCGCTTCTGAAGCAACAAAATTAATGATAGAAGAAAATGTAATTAATTTTAGGAGACATTTACAAATGTTTCCTTTTAATGAGCATTTATCTAATGAAGATAAAACAAATCATAGAACTTTTATGATAGAAAAAACAAATTTTTCAATTTTTTTGTATGGTTCAGGTAGTAAAGAAAGCGGAATGTTTGAAGAATATAAAATTACAAAAAATAATCCTAATAGAATTATTATACCTATTGGTAGTACTGGTGGAACAGCAAGAATAATACTTGAAGATGTAAAAAACAATCTTATTAAATATCCATATTTAGAAAAATACATAAACGCTCTTGAAAACGAAAATAATCCTAAAATACTGTCAAGAATAATTCTTTCAATAATTAATGAAAATTTAAAAAATAGTGTCAAGCAGAATTATCATAGATAATTCTGCTATAATCAATTCTTTATGATTATGCTCTATGTTTAGCTTTGTGAAAGCAAATAAATACTCAATTATTTTATACACATAATTTATTTTTTGATCAATTCCATAATTGCATTTTATATAATAATAAATAGCGAACAACATTGTTATTCGTGCATTGAAATTTTCATCAGATATATGGTTATAAGTATCTAATAATTGTTTTATATAAGCATCACTAAGATTCTTTTTACTATAATTTGATAAGGTAGGAGTCTTATCGTACATTGTTTTGTTTATTTTATCTATTAAAATCTTTGTTACAATTTGATTAATTGAAGATAATGTTCCTTTTGTATCATCAACTTCATTATATATATAATTTTCTAATTTATTTTGATAAGATATAGGCAATTCCGTAAACTTTATATTGTACAACAAAGGAAAAATAGTTATATTTCGTGTATTTAATTCATTAAAAATTCTTTTTTCTTCTTCAATTGCGCATGGACTTTTAAACAGATTATTACTATACAATATTAAAAAATATTGATTATTCTTTATAGCATATTCAAAATTTTTTTCTTTTTTACCATCACCTAGTATTAATTCATGATAGTCATACCACACATTTATTCCGAAATTTTTTAAATGATACAAACAGGATTTAGCCACAGTATATCTATCACCACTAGAAAAACACATAAACATAAGTAAACCTCTAATAATTGTAAGTTATCCTTTATTCATTATTTTCAGGTAAGGTCAATAATACATTTCTGTTAACAAAATACGCTACACATCTTACATTCAACTGGTGTATGTCTATGTAGTGCTTAATCTCATTCTAAGAAAAAAGTATTAAGCCTTAACTAAATCTATATTTCGGGTACATAATACAAAAATATTTATAATTACCCTTATGGTATTAATTATAACATAATTTGACAAATATTTAAATAACTTTTACGCAAATCAGTTATAAAATTTCACACGGTATTTTTATATATTTTGCATAATAGAATCTTGTTCACTGCTTTATAAACATACTTTTATGCAAAATAAATCTAGGCATTTGAATAGACTTTCTTTGTTTTCTATTGCATAATAATTTTATTAAATATAAGGAGCTATATGCGATGGAAATAAAAAATGTACAAGCAAATAATCTAACAACTGATTATCTAAACTTTTGCCTTTCAAGAAAAAATCTCGATCAAAAAACGATAAAATCATACACCATTGATTTAAGGCAGTATTTTGAATTTACTATGGAATCTGCTATTGAATGGACAAACAAAAAATCCATTGAGCAATACATTGATTTACTGCATTGCAAGTACAAACCTAAGAGTGTTAAACGAAAAATCGCTTCGCTAAAAGCATTTTTTCACTATCTTGAAATTGAGGAACTTATTGATATTAACCCTTTTCATAAGATACAAATCAAGTATAAAGAACCCTTTATTCTCCCAAAAACTATTCCCATAAATAATATTGAGCAAATTATTAGGTTTGCTTATCTACAACTTACCAAAGCTAAAACTGACTATACTAAGAAAGTTGCTCTGCGGAATGCACTCATACTTGAGTTACTGTTTGCCACCGGAATGAGGATTTCAGAATTATGCACACTCACGACTGAACAAATTGATTTTAATGATTACATAATCAAAATTTACGGAAAGGGCTCAAAAGAACGCCTGATTCAAATCTGCAATCAAAATGTTCAGGAGTTGCTCAAAAAGTATAATCAATCATTTAAATTTGAAATAGCAAACAACAAATTTTTCTTTATAAATAGACTCGGCAACCGTCTATCTGAACAATCTGTTCGTAATATGATTACCAACTATGCAATCGGTGCAGAAGTGCCGCTGCACATTACTCCGCATATGTTTCGTCACTCTTTTGCAACTCTACTGCTTGAAGAAGATGTTGACATACGCTATATTCAACAAATGCTGGGTCACAGCTCCATTACCACAACGCAGATTTACACGCATACGAGTATCAACAAACAGAAGAATATTCTGTCTTCCAAACATCCAAGGAATAAACTTGAAATTGGGATATAATAAAAGCCTTGCGGGATTTTTTAACTCACAAGGCAATCAGAATACTTTATTCACTTTTATCAAAATCATTTTCTATTACATCGGAAATGAGATTTGAAAAATCGACGGCATTTTTTGAAGTAATCACAGGTTTTCCTGTTCTTTCCTCGATATCTTTTCGTGCATTTCCGGCGACTTCTCCGCCCTCTTTTGCAACACTTCTGTTTTCAGAAAAAGATTGAGGATTTTTCTCTTTGGAAATCTCAGTTGTGGTAGCTTCTGCCAACATATTCAGTACCAACTCAAGCGTACTCATATTATCTCTCAGGTTTTCCTTTTTCAATCCTTTGAGATTTTTATACTGGCGGGTTGTCATTCCTGACCACGCTTTTGTAATTTCATCAGTCAGAATTGCATATTCTACACCCTGCTTTACACCACGAGAATCCCATTCATCAGTAAGCTCTTTTCTCACCTGTATAGCCTGAAGTCTTTGATTTATCCACTCTCTGCTATATCCTTTTTTCAGGTATGTTTCAAGAGCTCTCTCTATGGTAAGTTCGGGATCAATAGTTTCATCTATTCTTTCTCTGCCAACTTCTGCAAGCCACATTTTAAATGGTTCTGCTTTTGGTGACGGAATAGATTGAATTATTCTCAAAAGTTGCTCTGTATTTGCAACATCCGTCTTGTAATTTTTACCATCCTTAGGAGATTGCATTTTCAGTTGTACGATATTTTCGTACAACTGGTTTGCTCCTTCAGCTTTAAGCTTTCGCTTAAGATCGCTCCAGTAACGACGAGGTTCGTTACTGTCAGTCAGAACTGAAATTACATCAACTATGGAAAAATACCATTCTTCTTCCGACTCATTCCACGCAGTACGAATCTTTTTATCTTCAAAAATTTGTATCTTATTTTCTTCGCTCATATATATTCACCCACTTCTAACCTAAAATTATTATAGCAGACTGAGTTTACAAATTCAATCTATTAAGCTTTATAGAGATAGGAATTGTTCATAATTAAGGTCGAAAACAATCTCTAATTCGTATCCCCGTGATACTTTCACTTCTCTTATGAGCTGACAGGCTATCATTTTCTTCTGCTCCATTGTTGAATTGTCAAATTCGTCTGCCCAAGTTCTGAATTGTGAGTAATAAAAATCAAGCTTACCCATCGCATTTTGCTGATTGGCAAGCTTGAACTTTATATCACTTAATTCAAATTCTTTTTTATGGAGTAAATCGTTTGTATTGTCAATAGAAGCTGACAGTATGTCTGGAGTAAAGCGGCTTTCGCCGAGTAAAGAGCGTCCTATTTCGGCAGATAATTCAACAACTTGCCTTTTCAGCTTGTCGATCTCTTTTTCAAGCTTTGTCTGCTTTCTCTTATACTCCGATATTTCAGATTTATAGCGTTTTTCCAGTGCTATATCTTTTGGCGTTGATTTGATTTTGGCGAGATAATCTTTCAATGTCGCAAGTACAGCACCGTCAATTTTGTGTGCCACATAAGCCGACTGTCCGTCACAAGCACCTCTTTTCATTGCTTTATTGGTACATATATACCTTTGTCTGCGAACTCTGGACTGACTGCCGTCTGCCCTGTCGTATCGGTCGATATAGCTTGTTGATACCATCTTCTGACCACAGTGGGCACAGTATATATTTCCGGACAGCAATGTACTGCCTTTGGTAGTCCTTGCTATCTGTTGCTTTTCCTCGTTCTTTGAAGAGCGTTGTCTCAGTATAAATTGAGCTCGATCAAAGATATTTTCATCAATGATATGAAGTCTTTCGATATACGGTGATTCGATACCGCCTGATACAAGATAACCGCAGTACAGCCTGTTCTTAAGAATACGATTAACCGTATTACATTGAAACTTGCTATTGTTATGGGTTCTAATGCCGTGACTGTTCAGATAGTCAGCCATTCGATATGAACCGTAGCCTTCTTTAACTGTCATCTCAAATATTTTCTTAACTATCGGAGCTTCATCATCGTCAATGACTATGTCCATAAGTTCTTTTCCCTTTTTATTGACTTCACTGCTTTTTATAAGTTTGTAACCGAATGGTGCAACACCTCCGGTAAATTTGCCGTCCATCGTCATCTGGTTAAGGCGAGTTTTAACACGAGCTGATGTTTTCTGGCTTTCACCGTTGGCTTGCCAAAATCGTATGTAATTCATAAGCTTGTCCACATGATTATCCATACGCTGTTCGCCCTCGTTAACGCTCCACACCTCTATGCCGTGCTTAATAAACCATTCAACGACAAACGGAGTTTCATCATCAATTCTGCCTATTCTGTCAAACATAAAGACAAGAAGCACATCGAATTCTTTCTTTTCAGCGGCGCTTTTCAAATCCTGAATTGCATCTCTGTCGCTTGCCGAAACTTTAAATCCCGACACGCCTTTTTCCTGAAACTCTTTCAGAATTGTCCAGCCGTTGCGTTCTGCAAATTCTCTGCACGAGGTTTTCTGCATTGGAATATCATCTTTATCAACCTGACCTTTGGTTGATACTCTGTACAAGCAATATACTCTTTTCATTTTATCACCCTTTCATACGATTTTTGCAAACCAACAATACTACATAATTTCTATAATATCCAGCGAAATCTGAAAATGAACTTAAAGAAATTCAGCATCCAATCTGTGCGTTCATTCTGTTCTCAAATGTATCCAAAAGATTTTCGAGAATATTCCTTTCAACATGGTTATTTCTGTTTTTAGAAAAGTAGATTGTGACCTTACAGTCATTTATAACAGATTCTATTCTGTGTTCTGAATCAATGTTATTTTCATTTATATAGTTTTCGTTCAAATTATCACCTGTTCCTTATTTTTTGTTTTTGTCGTTTATATGATCTTCCATCTGCTCATCAGCTTTTGCCGCTGCATTGCACAAGCACATAAAAACTACACCTATAAAAGCACCGACAAAAAGACCAATAATAAAGCCTAACACTTTAACACCTTCTTTCAGTAATTTTCTTCTAAATACCCCGCCAGCAGAAAACAAAAATCTTCTGCTGGCGGGATAATATCAATCGTTTGTGGATAGCTCTAATTTTCACGCTATCCTGTTGTCGCTATTTATCCTCAATACCCTGCGACAAGGAACACATCAGACGGTCATGCATTTGACCTCATTGGAATTTCACCACTGTGAGGATCTCCCACAGCCGCCATCTTTGGTTACGACGGTTTTATCACGCTCAAGCTGTGACTGGACGGAAGTATCATTATCCCCTCTGCCTGTCATCGCCGTCATTGAATATGCCTTTCAATGTCTGAGACCTGAAGATATATAAAATATGTTCGCTCATGTGGCTTGTCCGTTCCGAACAGCAGAAGGAAAGTATCTGATGTGCTGATATTCAATTTTCAAAGAGCAAGACCTGTTCTCTGAAAAAAGAAAACAGGCGAAAGAATTTTTATTCCTTCACCTGTTTCCTCACTTAAAATCTAAAACACACCCCTAATTTATAAATTTTTTAAAATATTTTTGATTTTTTCTACTGCACGATAAACCGATCTTTGCACACATTAATAAGTACAGCCTTCTTCAAACGCTATTTCGTCAAAAGTTTTTTCTTCAAAATAATACTTTTTCAGCCTGCGTTTCTGCACCTCGGGTAATTTGCTTATTGCCATATGCAGATTCTCCGCATTCTGAGCTTTATCAAAGTATTCTTCTAACGGTTGTTCGCTTGAAACACTCTTTTGGTACAAGGTGTTTTCATCTACTTTGGAATGTTCCAAATGTCTGTCGTACTCATTCATTTGGGAAATATCTTCAAGTTCAAATATATTGAAAGTTTCAAATACGCTCTTTGAAACTTCAACCATTTGAATGCGGTTATTAACATCAACGAAATAAACATAGTATCTTCCTTTTTTTGAGCATAAAGTATAAGGATTATACTTGTCTTTTCTTCTCTTAGGACGTTTGTCCATTAATTTTTCCTCCAATCAATCTGAATCTTTTAGTAATTCAGGTTGTTTGGAGGACCTCTGTTTCTATATTTCATCATGCCCTTCCATTTTCATGTAAAAAGGGCATAAAAATACCGACAAGTATAGAAAGCTATTACTTGTCGGTATTCTATCACACGCTATTAAATGTCTTTATCCTTCTTGCTATCACAAAATTCATTAATTATATAGTTATTAACATAAAACTTGCCTTTGACCCCTATTTCTTTTCTTATATTACGGAAGCACTTCTCAGTTTTCACTCGTATATTATCATAAGCAGTTACAGAATTTGAACATTCCTGACAAACTTCAACAATATCCCAAATTAAACTTATCGAAATTGTATTTGCAAGTTCAGAATAATTGTCTTTCAAAAAATCTTTTAATGGACTTACAACATTTAAGGATTTTTCAGCTTTAATGTTACTGTTTGTATTCTCTTTATGAATAGAACTTTCATTTACTAATAATTCAACTAATATATTGCTAAGCTTTGCATATAAAGCTTTATTTTCCTCAAAAAGCGTTTTTCTTAGCTCATCCTCTGTTTTTCGTTTATCAGTTATATAATTAATAAATATTGGGACAACAACTACGGAAAGAATTCCACCTACTATTGATGCAATCCAAACTCTAACATCCTCAGGGCTTTGCCAAAATACAATTGCTGTCGGCACAATAATCATAAGTAAGGCTAATACAATCATAGCTATGTAACTCAATATCAATACTTCATTAAATAAACTGAAAATAATATTAAAAATTTTCCTTAGTTTAGGATTTTTACTTTTTATCTTATTTATTCGGTTAATCAAACTTATATTCTCCAATACTATAATTTTAAATTCACTTTATTTTTTAGTTTTAATTCTATAGTCTAACAAAAAGTAACATATAACAAAATTCCAGCTAATCAAAAATATTATTGTCAGCCACAGTGACGCTGTAAATGTTCTTGAGAACAGATTTACAAGCATTTGATTTCCTGTTAGGCTTTGTGAGTTTAGTGTTTGTGCATTATCGACAAGCACATTCAGGTAATTTGAAATGTCGAAAATGTTATCATTCGGTATATATTTTGAGGGGATAAAAATGCTGAAATCACAAATATTAAATACAATCAAAAGCACGGCAGGTATTCCTGCAAAAATAAGCACAAGTGCAACATATTTTAACGGAATATTTTTTAGCGATTTCAGAAAGTAGTTTAATTTGAGATTTTCTTTTATCTCCTCAAAAAATTTTCTACTGAACCTATACCACAACTTCAATGCAATAATGCTAAATCCGATAAATATTGCAAGGTATAAAATATGTTCAAATGACGAGAGCGTTTGATTTTTCTCATTCAGATTAACCGAATAATACTGCGGCAAATCCATTTGCTCAACAATTGCTCCCGTATATACCGAATTATCGTAAACAATCATATCAACCGTTCTGTCACCATAATTTTCGGCTGTTGTATATGGAACATACACCCTCCGTTTGTCATCAGCAGAAAACTTATTTATTAAGCTTTCGTTTTCGCATATCACACCGCAAATTGTATATTGATTTCCGTCAATGCAAATCTTTTTACCGACTGCATCTGTTGTAAAAAACAGTTTGAGAGCAAGAGAACTTCCGATTATTGCAACCTTATCTCTGTTATCTATGTTATTGGACGAAATATTTTCGCCGTTAATTTCAGTCTTATAATCCGAAAACCAGTTTTCATTCACAAGTACCGTAGTTACGGTTTCCTCTTTTACTTTTTCAATAATTGCTTTTCTATTTGAAACATGGTTGCCGATCTTACCGCTTGTGTTCGAACTTAAAGGTAATATAATGCTTATGGTAACGAGAATAAGAACAGTTGAAATCACAGCAAAAGTACAGTAAATCACAGATAAAAACTATTTGAAAATATGGATGTTTTTAAAGGCATATTGAGGTTCTTATTTTTCATCTGTATGCTCCAATATTCCGTCCTTCATAGTTAATACTCTGTCCGCATAATCTTTAACAGCATCGTTGTGACTCACAACAAGCACTCCCTTGCCTGATATTGAAAGCCGTTTAAGTTCCTCAAATATGATAATTTCATTTTTGCTGTCAAGATTACCCGTAGGCTCATCTGCAAGAATAAAATCAGGATTATTAGCTAAAGCTCTGGCTATAGCCACCCTCTGCTGCTCACCGCCTGAAAGCTCACCCGGATAATGTTCGATACGGTTTGTCAAACCCACAGTTTCGGCAAGCTGTATTGCTCTTTCCTTCATTGCAGATTTATTTTTGTATTCAGCATTTATCAGCATTGGTACCATAATGTTTTCATATGCCTTGAGATGTGTATCGAGATGAAATGACTGAAACACAAAACCCAAGGATTTCATTCTTATATCGGCAAGCACATTTTTGTTAAGTCTTGACACATCATTTCCATTTATAATTATTTGTCCCGATGTGCAATCATCAAGCAGTCCTGCTATTTGCAGCAAGGTACTTTTGCCACTGCCTGATTGTCCCATAACTGCAATAAATTCACCTTGTTTAACTGTAAGAGATACACCGGCAAGAGCTTTAACACCGTTTTTATAAATCTTTGATACATTTTTAAGTTCAATAGCTCTCATAATGTCACCTCTTTCAGTTCATTGCTTCTCTAGGCTGAATTTTATTAAGCATACGCAACATTACTACCAAACAAATAATTGGTATCAAAATCGATATTACCAAAGCAATAGCCATAAATACAAAAAATATATTCCAATCAATTACATAAACCATCTGTGCATATGAGCCATGCATAAAGATATAATTTGTAGTTGCTACAATAGCAGTAGAGATTACATTTCCAATCACAAATGAAGTTAAGATTATATAAAATTGTTCAAGACTTAGGCAGGCAAAAATCTGTTTGTTTTTATATCCCATAGCTTTTAAAAGACCGATAAATTCTTTTCTTCTCTTTGTTTCTGTAACAGCTGACTGTATCATTATGATTACAGCAATAACAAAAATAGCAACTATAAAAAACATACCAATCTTACCGAACAAATTTGCAAGTAATATTGTGCTGTCACTCATCAACCATTCTGGAAAATTGGCTATATCACATCCCATTCCCGACACTTCTTTAAACACTGTGGAAATGTTGTCATAATCATCTGCAACCACCATATAGCTGTGTAAAGAGGGGGTGTTCCACCATTTTGCTATATCGTTGTCGTTGTCATTAATATCTATTTTTGACTTTTTAAAAGCATCCTTCGTTATAGCAAATATTGTATCTCTTGAAACAAATATATTTCTGAACGAGCCTGAATTGGCACGAGAACAATAATATGTTCCAACAATATTAAGTTTAAATTCAGGTGATGACAGATAAGCCTCAGTGCCTGAAATTTGATTGTTTTCATCAGCTATATTATAAGAAACACATATTTTATCTTCACAACCTTTGACCGTAATGGTCTTGCCTATGAGTTTTGTACCATCTATGTAATCAAGATTGTTGTAATGCATATTGCCATCATTATCCTCAAATGGATAAAATATGCTTGGAACAATACAACTGTATATCGGCGCAGAGTCAAGGCTTTCCCCTGCAATTACGCTCTTTTCTTCGTGCTCATACAGTCCGGCAATATCCACGGAAGTGAATTTATGATTTATAAATTCCGATTTAAAATCGTTGTCATCCGTGTCAGCTATGTCATAGGAATTTATACCGTATAAAGCTGTGCAATCATCAATATATTCAATGTGTTCTATTGATGACATTTTTTTGATAATATCATCTGTAAGCGGCTTTATCCACGGAGAAAGAAAAAGTGCTCTTGATTTGTAATCTTCTTTGCTCTCCTTCATAGCGTTTACAGTCACTGTTGCAAAGCTTGATATTACAGTAATCGCCACAAATAATATACAAGTTACGATTTTAATTGTCTTGCAGTTTTTATTTCCTTTAATATATGCTTTCGATAAAAAACTTAGTTTAAAAAGTTCCATCTATTCCACCACAATGCCTTAATAACGGTATGCTGTGGCAATACTACCACAGCATACTTGATTAGTTCTTTAATAGGTTTTTGAAAAAACAGATGAAGATCTAAAGCCACCTTTACTCACATTTTGATACTGTACATAATAAGATCCCTTAACAAGAGACGAACCATATGTTACCGTAACAGGTCCACCATTACTATTTAAGGTAAAAGATTTCCATCCATAACTAACACCGGTACTATCATTGACGGCTCTTGCTTTGTTATTGGATACTTTGTAACCATCAAAGATAGTTGGGTAACTTGAAAATGTATCAGACATTCTTCCTTTTCCACCCATCGAAGCTGTTATACTATCGGTAGAACCAGGTATGCTTGCAACAGACACAGTATGCGTCCAAGTGTATGTTTTTGCACTTACAGTTATAGCTGCAAATGACAAAACTGCCGCAACAGTTGCGATAATTGCTACTGTTTTTTTCATTTTAGATTTCATTTCATATACTCCTTTTTGTTTTTGATTACAATTTTGATTTTTTAAACAAATTAATTCCATTGGACTCAACTCTTTTCTGTAAAACTTAGGTTAACCTTCTGATATTGAAATACATGTTCATCATCTTTATTATCTATGAAAAACATTCTGAACATATTTAGCTAATAAGACTGCAGCACTCATAAAAACTCCAAACATAATTGAAATACCTATTTTTATATAATTCAAATTAATTGTAACTATAGAAATACAAAGTAAAGCGGTAGACATAGAACATGATATTTTACCATAGAATTTCTTTTCCTTACCGTTTAGTAAATTATTATCAGAATCAAGTGGTGCTATATGCGAAATCAGAATTACACATAGTATTTCAATAACGATTAGTATCATCAAAAAGTATATACTCACATAACAAAATAGTTTTATTAAAAATAGAACTATAATGTTTATTAACGATGAAAACAAATAACATCTTGTGGCAGTTTTAGCATGATAGCCGCCCGCAAACTTACGGATAGCGATAAAAGAAAAATAGAATGCTAAACTTTCAATAAATAAATTAAAGCATAAACCTATTATCATAACGGTTGCAATATGTATTAACGATGATAAAATAATATTAAAAGCATATTCGTAAATTTCTTTATCTTCGTTTTTTATAAGATTGTTGGATACAAAAAACTCCACAAATTTTGAGCTGAATTTTTCCATTACTTTATCTTTTTAAATTTATCAAGCTTTGCAGGTACCTTAGGCTGATACATAAAAAAACAAGTAGATGAATTAGCATTTATTGAGAGTGCTAATGTAAAGCAAGCGATAATTGCAGGTGAAATTTTGCGAATAAGGTTTTTTATTTTCTTCATAATAATGCTCCTCCTTTTGTAGAAATTTTAGCACATATTTAAAAATTAAACATAATTTCTGCAAAAACGATGTCGAATTCGTCCAAAGTGATGTGTTTTTAAATTATTGATGCATTGATACAAAATTTAAAATTTTACATTTAATAAATGATATTTTATGACATTCTTTGAAATATATGTTATAATTGATACATTATTTCAAGGAGGTTTTTCTTTTGAAAGTATTAATTTGTGACGATGATAAATGTATTGTCGATGAAATTAAAAACAATCTGAATACATTTTCCAATAAACATAAAATAGTTTTTAATATTGATTCGTTTTACAATGGTATAGCTCTACTAAAAAGTCATATCAGTTATGACATGGCGTTCATCGATATTGAAATGCCTCAGGTAAACGGTCTAACTTTGTCAGCACAATTAAAAAAGATAAACTCTAATATAATTATTTTTATCATAACCTCTTATGATGCTTATCTTGATGATGCAATGGATTTGGATGTGTTTCGCTATCTGTCAAAACCTATTGATAATGACCGTTTTTTCAGAGCTTTAAATACAGCTATTAACTATTATCATTCCAATACTCAAATAATAACTATCGAATATTATGACGAGTATTACTCTGTTTTCACAAACGATATAGTATATATAACTATTGGAGAAAGAAAAGCTGTTATTATAACACAACAGAAAAAGTATTATACAAATAAAAAATTGAGTTATTGGAAATAAAAATTAAAGAATTACGATTATTTTGCACAACCACATTACAGCTATCTTGTTAATCTGAGGTATGTCACAAATTTTAATAAGACTCGGCTTAATATTAAAGTAGATTCAAAAATCGAAACTCTACCTATATCTCAAAGGAACTATTCAAACTTTAAAAAAGCATATTTTGCATACATAGGGGTATGAAAATGGTATATACAATTTGCTATGCGTTTATTTTTCTTGCAGAAATTCTGATATCACTGTTTTATTTTGAAAACAAATTTGAAAGAAAATCAAGCAAAAAATTTTTGTTACTTTCAGTTGTTATTGTGTATGTATTATTGTATTCATCTCGATTATTGAATTTAACATTGGTTAATTTAATTGCATTTTTTGCGTGTAACTTCTTTTTACTTTATTTTTGTTATTTCATAAGTATTAAATCCTGTATTTTCCACTGTAGCATACTACTTATATTTATGGCAATCACAGAAAGTATTGTCTTGTTTGTTTCAACAGTATTATTCGGTACGGATTTTTTCACTTCCCTGGATAATTCTTTAAGTCTCATTATTCAAGCGACTATCAGTAAACTGTTATATTTTTTGATAATTTACTTTGTATCAAAATTCTCAATAAAAGAACATAAATCAGAAAGTTATTCTCTTTCTATACCTCTCTTGGTTTTACCTGCCTCAAGTATTCTGCTACTGTATGCAGTATCACATGCACTACACAATTTTGATTTAGAACAAAAATACATATATTTATTAATAATAAGTATGGTGCTATTACTTTTCTCAAATATAGCGGTTTTTTGGGTATATGAATTTACTTTGAAAACTCAAAGACACAATATGAAATTGGAATATGAAAGGCAAAAGGAAAAATCTACAGCTGAGTATTATGATTTACTTAATGAGCAAAATGAAAACTCAAAAATTGTTATGTACGACATAAAACGGCATTTAAACGCCATTAAGAGCATTGCCAAAGACAAGTCTGTTACAGAGTACATAGACGATTTTATTGAAGACTTCAGCATAAATAAATCTGTTGATTACTGCAACAATCCTATGGTCAATTCAATCGTCAACAGGTACAAATCCTTCTGTGACAAGTTCGGGGTGAAGATGAATATTGACATCAGAAGTGCTGATTTTAGCTTTATGAGCGAACCCGACATAACTGCTCTGCTTGACAATCTTCTTGAAAACGCAGTTGAAGCGGCACAAAATACAGAGAACGGATTTATAGATTTTTCGGCTTTCGTCCGCAAAAATAAGTATCTGTCAATACAGCTTACAAACTCGGTCAAGAATATTGTAGCCGTCAAGAACAACCGCATAGCATCATCAAAAAAATCTGACGCAATACATGGAACGGGACTGAAAAGCATTAAAAGAGTAGTTAAAAAATATGACGGTGAAATAAATATGAAATTCAATGAGGATGATATGACCTTCACCTCAAACATTGTGTTTGAAATTCGGAGATAACGCAGTAATCGAATCATATAATTTCTTGACTAATGAAATGCATTATATAATGAGAAATTCCAATACCTAATAATACTGATATCAACAAGATGAGATCTAATTGATGGAATTAATAATCGGAAAGAAATTGCAAATATAAAAGTTTTGCAGTTGGATTTATTGTTATTATTTTTGCCTATTAAACATCTTATATAGCAAGCTACTTTTACCCCCATGTTCACGGTATCTCTGCTTGGTTTCGATTAGTCCAACTTTTTTTAAATCTTTAATAGCTCTTCTAACTGTAGCAGGCGACAGCTTTATGTCGCCTGCTATTGTTTTTACAGAGGGCCAGCATTCGCCATTTTTATTTGCTCGGTCGTGGAGGTAGGTATATACGGCTACGGCTCTGTGAGGTAAGTCCATTTGATACAGAAAAGTTAATCTACTCATTGCTGTTATCCCCCTGTGGTGGTCTTTCGGTTCTTATGACTACTTTTCTTTGCTTGTCTGTGCTCTGTTCAACGCTTGAATTTTCAGGTTCTTCTGTTGGATCATTTTGCTGTTCTGAATTAATAGTATCTTCACACTCAGTCTGTTCTGTATCTGGCGAGGTCTTTAGGTTTTCATTTTTCTTCTTTTTCTCACTGCTTGCCTCATCAAAATCCGAATCAGTAACAGTCTGTTCAAGATAGTGAGGGCAGTATGTTTGGATTATGTTGTTGAACAACTCCGAACGGTTGGCATAGTGAACCTCACGGTTGCCGTTTTCCATGACCTCATACTTTTCTTCAAATTTAATACCCCATTTAAAAAACAGCTTTAGTTTTACTTTCATAGGATAAAAACCTGTTTTCATAACAACAAATGTGCCTTTTGGAAGTGACTTCAGCTCATCGGGAGTCATCAATGGTCTTTCTATCATCTGCAATGATTGGGACGGATCATTTTTGCTTCTGCTTACAGAGCCTGACATAACAGTTCTTGAACCGAGTGCTTTTGATAGGACTTCCGCACTTGTGCTGTTTGGAGCAAAGCCACCGAAGATAGTCAGCTGTGTGTTGTCGATGATAACATCAGCACCCTCTTTGCCGTAGTTGCGTTCAAGCTGTGCAAAGGATTGAATTATCGGCACTATCTGTAAACGCCTTGAACGGGATGCAGAAAACATCATCTCGGCTGAATCAATCTTTGGCAAAGTTCCAAATTCATCGCAGAAGAATACACAGCGATTTTTCAGAACACCGCCGTTTTCATCAGCGACTGAAAGTATTTCACGGTAGAGCTGTTGGATAATGAGTGATACCATAAAGAAAGTGTTGGGATTTTCCTCGGGCATTACAATGAATATCGCGCACTTTTCATTGCAGAATTTTTCAGCGTCTATTTCTGTATCAAAACACAAAAGCTGTTCAAGCTCGGAATCCAGAAAAGCATTCAGCCTTGAAAGTGCCGTACTCATAACGCTTGACATAGCTTGTTCAGCGGTATTTAGAGCCGCCCCTGCAAACCATTTTGCCTTGTGGTCGTCGGGAAGATAGTCCATTAAAAGTTGAAACTGATTTTTGCCTTTCTTATTGGTCGGAGCGAGTAATTCCTGAATGATTTTGAATACCGAAACAATATGCCGTTCTTCGGGTTTGCAGAATTCCGAAACAAGCAGAATAGTTGCTGTTAAAAGTCCCTCTGCCGCATCATAAAAGTAAGCGTTTTGTCCGAACGAAGCCGAGTCCATACCGGAAAGAATAATTGTTTTTGAAATAATTTTTGCATACTTTTCTGCTCTTGCCTTGTAAACAAGCTGTTCGGGTTCAGCTTTGAATAAGTCCATATACTTATTCACAAGATGCAGAAGATTATTTCCGTGAGAGCGTGTGGGATTACGCAAATCTATAACAGAAATTTTGTAACCGTAATACTTTTCCGCAATCGTTCCATAATTCCGAACTACATCACCCTTTGTGTCGGTTGACAAAAATGACATACCAGTAGCGCAGGCATACTCAATGCACGGGTAAAGCCAATATGCGGTCTTGCCGACGCCTGCAGCACCAATCATCAGAGCATGAATATCACCTGTATCAACCATTGCTGTTGTTCCTTTTCTGCTGTTCTTGCAACCGACAACTATTCCTTGCTCAGTTGGTCTGCTTTCAGGATTATTTCTCCACTCGTTAGGCTGAAAATCAATTCGTTTGTATGTTTTTTTGACTTCCTTTTTGGTCGCCCAACGAGCTGTGCCGTATTGCCCTTGTCCAACTGTTTTATTTTTTATTCGATTTAGTGAATAGTGATTGCCGACCGTAGAAATTATTATGAACAAGGCAAACATTGAGCCTGTCACGATTATCAAAGTTACAATGCCTGATGGCATATTCGTTCATCTCCTTTTTCTGAAAAAAGTTAAATCCTCGTTCCAGTCTTTGAGGTTGGGAACGAGGATTTCATTTTGAATATTCATCTTGTTTAGTTTGTTGGCTATGCGTTTGTTGGCGGTCTGTCCTGCCTCGTCATTATCAAAGCAGAGAAAAACATTTTTGATGTTGGGATTGTCTTTCAAACATTGAAAAAGCACCCTGTCCGAAACGGAGCAGGATGCCGCATAGCTGTGCCTTTGCCAATTATCTTTGTGCATTGAAATGTAGGAAAGCATATCAATTGGAGCCTCGAATAAAAACATCTTGTCGCTTGTACCGTGCCAGTGAAAACTGAATTCGAGTTGACTGCCTGCAACATTTCCCTTGTACGAATTACTTGTTACTGTTCCTCTCTTGTGTGCGTGGCGAGGTATACCGTTTAAATCATAGCCTACAAAGACAGCGTTGTGATAATCGGCAGATTCATAAATCATTTTGTTTTTGACAAACTCAAAAAGCACATCTTTGTCAATGCCACGAGTCAACAGCAGATAAGAAAAAACTCTGCTCATTCTGTCATTTCTCGGCGGCAGTTCAAAGGGGTTATGCTCTTTTTCTATTGGCGGTGATGTTATGATTTGACCGCCACAGTTATCCAAAAGTATTTCCACCGCTTCGGCATAGTCCTTGTTGTAAAATCTGCGGACGAAGTCAACCGCATCACCGCCTTTCTGTTCATACTGATGATACCAGAGGTGACCTCTGATTGTAACCTTTTGCGAGCCGTCAAGCCATTCATATTCTGAACCTGATTTCTTGACTTTCTCGCCATGACTGATTAAAAAATTAGCAAGGTCGGTTCTCCTTGCCTGTTCTCGCTGTTCTTTTGTAAAATGAATGTAGGTTGATATTTTAATCACTTCCTTGTATATATTTTTCTTTTCTGCTATAATATCTTATAGTGGGTAGTTCTTTCTCCTATCACTGTGACAAGAGGCACCTGTCAGTGTTTGGGTGCAGTTGCTCTTTGGTGATAGATGGATTTTTTGATAGACAATTTTATATATATGTGGTAAAATAATCAATAAACTAATCAAAATTTATAGAGATATTCAGTTTAATAAATTTCCAAATTTATTAGCATTAAAAATCGCTAGGAGATTAAATATAATGAAAATAAAACGTAAGGAAAACTATAAAATATATTTATATCAAGAACCTTCTATAATTTCTGATCATAGCAAAAAGCGTATTAAGGACTTGGAATTTACAGGATTGGAATTAATAGAGGCTATTGTGTCTGCAGGGATGCCAGATATATATTTAACAAAGACAGAAAAGAAAAATCGTAGGGAAGAGATATATTTTAAGACCAAATTGTTTGAAACATATGTTGTTTCATCGACAGAAGGTGTGCTTTCTTTTGATACTTCAAAAAAGAAATATTTAGATAGTACGGAGATTGGTGCAATTAACTATTGGATTGGAATGGTGCTTATTACTGTATTAGGAATGAAAAAGTATAATTATGATTTTATGGTACATTTATCTATGGTAGAGTCATTTAGTTCAAAAATATGTCTAAAAAAACGCTCATTTTTATCTTCTACTGGAATAATTACATTTAAATCTCCAGATCTTTTAGCGATAAACAGTTCAAAAAATGAGTATGGTATTTTTGAAGCAAAAGGGTATAGCAATTATAATAAAAAGGCTATGGAGCATGGTTATACACAAGCAAATTCGATAAAAAAAATAAATGGTAAGAAACCTAAAAATTCTTTAGTTGTTATGACTCAAACAGGAACCAAAGAGATAAAGATGATAGAGAAAGATCCAGAAGGTGAAAATTGCGAAATAAATGTAAACTTAGATTTCTTACATATATATCATTTTTTGCCTATAGTTGAGTTGATTATGGAATTGAATCCAGAAGAACGTGAGGGTTACTTATATGGTTCATTAATATATGAAAATGAAAGTTATTCTATCGGTGTCCCTTCAGCTTTATACAAAGAGCTATTGCCAATAGTAAAGGACGAAAAAGAAACCGAAATTAGTGAACTCATTTATAAAAAAATAGATTCTAAAGAAATGTATTTTTTCGAATTAATATCAAATAAATCAAAAGAAAAAATTCTTTGCGTAGAATAGTATTAAATAATGTATATTTTTTAGCATATTAAATTTTAATATACTTGAATTGAGAAAATCTGGTTTATCAGCCTTAAATTTTCAACCCCTGATCGTGTTTCTTATCATTAATCTTCTGCTGTAGCTTTTTATCCGTCCTTTGCGCTTTCTGCTTTTCTTCAAAGCGGAGTTGATTCTGAATCATATTGCCGAGGTAGCGCAGGAGATAAAGAGAAGAAACTGCAACGCTGTTGCGGTTGGTTTTAATTGAATAATGAGGATACAGAACACCTTTGTCTGAATCAAAAACTGATTCGGCAGAGGTGTTTTCTTCATATTCAAAATGATTTGAAACAGGTTCTTCGTCTGTGTTCTCGTTTTTCTCAACCTCATCTTCAGTGAGATTGAGTTTCAACGCTTCCTTGATTATTGCATTCTTGATTGACTTAAATTCCTTGTTGTTGACTAAAGGAATCATGTCAGGCATTTCATCTGTGTAGGTGCGGATTATGTTTTCCTTTTGCTCATACCACAGGTCATACAACTTTTTGATTCTACCATCATTTGCAAGCTCATCAACAATAGAATCCACAAGTGCTTTTACATCGGGTTTCAGATAGCCGTAAACCTTTTTGCCTTTCGTTTTTGAAAGCCTGTCGGCAAGCTCCAACAGCTTATTCTGAATTGATGTGCTGATATATATTTCAGAGTTGATTTTTGAAACCAAATCCTCTACAATGTCACAAGCCTCGGCTCGGAGCTTATCTCTATGCTCGGTCTGCATTTCATATATGCACAATAAATCTTGCTGAAAAATATCTTTTGCAAATGATGAACGGAGATTTTCAACTCCCTTTTGCGTGAGATAGCCTTCGTTCTCCACAGTTGAATATGCAATCAAATGCACATGAGGGTGGTGCGATTCATTATGAAATGCCGCATACCAACGAAGATTTTCCATTGGTATTTTCAGATTTTTAGCCAGTGCTTCTGTCTGTGTGCGGAGCATATCTCTCCACCGAGCTCCGGTATTAAAGCCAAGCCGTTCCGCATCTTCTTTACGAATAGAAATTATCGCAGTCCAGATATTACCCTTGTGTTTATCAAGTTCTTCCGTTACTTTACTCAGCTGAACCTGAACACCGTCGTCGGTAAAAAGTCCGTGCGAGCCGAATTTCTCGGCACGAGGACGGGTAGCGATGTAGTTTGCGTAGGCTTTTCTGCCTGAAATTTCATAAGCGTAATCTTCTATAACTCTTGAGATAAAATCAGATGCCGAACCTTGATTTTGCTTTTCAATGTAATCGTCATACTCAAACATATCCTTGCTGTCGGGAAAATCACACAAGATTTTTTCAATTAAATTCTTTTGCTTTGCCGTCGCAGGTGCAAACTTTTTCGAGTTGTCAATTTTCTCAACACCCTCACGGGTAGCAATATATTTTGCGTAACCGCCTGCGCTTACTTTACGATTCGGCTTTAGGTATTTAAACTTTGTCACTAACTTTGCCACAAATAATTATCCTTTCTGCCAATAGTATGCGTCGTCAAAGGAAAACGATCCATTGAGCCGTTTGACTTCCTTGACGCACTCGCCACGAAGTTTTGTAAGAGTCATCTTGTCTATGTCCTGTGACGAGGCAATAATATTCATTGTCATAGCAAGTTCAACCGCCAATTTAAAGATCAGCCTGCTCATTCGGTTGTCGCTCTCGGCAACGATAGATTTCAATGTAGAGGTAACCACATTGGGAAGATACTGACTGTTGTCGTTTGAGGAAAGATAACCTACATAGAAAATGATTGCCTTTTCAATAAACTCACTGCGACTGGAGCAGTTATCTTCCTTGTAAATGCTCTCGACCATATCAATCGTTGATTGCTTTATCCAGAGTGCGAATTTCCGTTTTACTTCTTTTCTGTTATCCGTTTCATTCAAGTGCAAAACCTCCTGTTTTGTCACAACCCACAGTTGCAACTCCTTTATTTTTGGCATTTTATTCGGCTAATCGGGCAGTTAAACCCACAAGTACAACCCCAAGGCTGAAAATTAACCCCTATGGATTTTTGAGGCTGAAAAGTGCGAAAAACCGCATGGCAGTCGGCGTTGCCGTCTGCCGTAAACCGACACGAGGGAGCGACTGCAACCCCGTGTCTTTCTCCTGCTTAAAATTCCACCCTTGAAAAACTGCCCGAATAGCCGTAACTTCGATTTCTCACACCTTGCCACAAACCGCCCGATTTCGGCTTTTATTCGATTTCGGATACTTTCCCGACTTCTCCATTAAAAGCCGACACGGGGCGAATGTGGTGAGAATATTCAAAAGCTATGGAACCGAGCAAAATCTGACCGTTTTCACAAACCTTTATTTGAGAAAAAAATCGCATAGCGTTAAGAAAAGTAAAGAATCCGAAAAAAGAGGATGGAAATTTTATCCACCCTCTGAATTAGTGCGTATGCCATTGAAGATATTTTCAACTTTTTAAAATTTCATTCTTACTAAAACTTAATCTATCAAAAAAATAGGGACTGTTGCAAATTTTACTCATTTGCGACAGCCCCTTAAATATTTAAAGCCTTTGACCATTTCCTGGTTTGGGAAATGGTCAAAATTTACATTAAGATAGAAAGAAGAAGCAATTACGGAGAGTGGCTTTTATTATAGCTACGACGAAATAAGGAAAATGTTTATATTTCAAGACTGCCATATTAATTCAATTACTGTTCCTATGTCAGATTCAACAATATCAATAGCATATTCTTGATTTTCAGATCCTTTTGAAGCTTCTAAAAAATGCTTTCCTTCTATAGGTTTCCAAGCTACTGCGCCATTTTTGTCAGACGTTCCAACAACTTCTGCAATATCTGTATGTGCGCTGCCTTCATTGGCATGCGGTTGAATAACCACATCAATCCCTTCTATAACATTCCCGGAATTATCCTTAAAGATAAAAGTGACTTTATCTTTTGAATAAGTGGCATTCTGTTTTGATGATTCACTTCCGCTTGTATTTTCCGATGATTGAGTTTTTTCTTCGTTAGAAGTTTTAGATTTGGTAGTACTCTCCGGTTTCGTAGTTTCTGCAGTAGATGAATCAGGTTGTGTTGTACTTTCCTGACTTGCTGTTGTTTCATTAGTAACTTTTTCAGAAGCAGTAATTTTAATATTATCTTCTGTTTCTGTCAAATTCGCATTTCCGGAGCAAGCTGTACTTATTAAACAAGCACAAATTAAAACACAACTGAATACGATTATTTTTGTAAATTTTTGCACACGTACAACCATAGACTTCTGTCCTCCCCTATGAATTAATCCCTAAATGATGTAAAGAAATCAAATAAAGATTGTGTTATCCTTGTTCCTGAATTATTTGAAGAACCTCCATAGGCATGAATTGCTATTCCCTGATATCCATATGTAGAATTGTACCAGTATACCGGAGAACCGCTTTGTCCTCCTTCAGTATCAATACTATAATACACTTTATTAGCATTACAGCTTGCAACTTTACCATTCATTTTCCAAAGTTGTCTTATTTTGATCGAACTTCCCGGATATCCCGCTACGGTAATGCTTTTTCCATTTAGTGAGCTTGATGTCCAATGCATTCCAAAATATCCTGTAGAAGTTCCTATGTTTTTGTTTAATTCAAGCAATCCATAATCATAATTAGCATTGGAGGAATTAGTCCATGCAGTGCTGGTATGCATAACTTTAGCATATGCAGAACCATATGGTGTCGTACTGCCGTTTCTACCGGGCCATATAGTTACACTTTTTGCCCAACCGCCTCTGTCTGATGAATATACGCAATGACCCGCTGTTATAGCTATGTCTTTCCAATACATCCATGCTGTTCCTATGGTAGTAGTGCCGTCTTTCCATTTAGTTTCTAAATAACAAATAGCGCTATAAGGGAAACTTGTAGTATTTGTTACCCTCGAACGTCCATCAGAACCGATAATATTTGTAGGTTCAATGCCATAACCATCGTCTGAAATATTGCCAAAAGAACAATCATCCGGTATATATCCAGAAGAAGAACCTTCCGTTACATTGCTTAATGAATATGCATTATTGTTATTTACATTATAATATTTTTCTTCATCTGTTGCTAAATTTTTGCTAATGTAATTAGCATTATTGCCCTCAAAAGTATAAGAATAATCATATTGATTGCTGTTTTGAGCGGCATATGCACCTACGCAGGAAAAAATTAATAAAGCCGATATTAACAAACTAGTAACAGATAATTTAACTTTCTTTTTTGTCATGTGATTTTTCTCCTTTACTTTAATTTGCTGCAAATAATTATGCATTATTTTGTGATTTATTGATTCAAATTAGTTCCCATTGGATTCATCTCCTTTTATGATAATCTAAAATACACCTAAGGTAAAAGATATTAACCTTACATACAAATGCACGCTGTACTTATAACCATAGACGAGCATATTAACCTATGCCATATTTACACATTACTTTGAACACCTTAAATCATCGGGATAATTTTTAAATATGAGAGAATTTCATCAAAGACTATTATTTACAAATTCATTGTAATATAAAGAATTTATTTTGTCAACAAATATTTTTTACGCCGTAATATTGATTTAAGATAAAGATGTTGTATAATGTAATTGAAAAGGAGGTTTTTATGGCTTCTAAAAATTATTTTATTAACGGTATTACGGAATTGCTCATTCTCTCAATTCTGAATTGTCATGACAGCTATGTTTATGAAATAGTAAAGTCCATTGAGAATTTTTCGGAAGGCTTACTGACAATATCTCAAAACACTATATATACCGCCACCTACAAGCTGGAAAATGAAGGTAAAATAACCGAGTATTCAAAGCAGGTAGGCAAAAAGAGAACTCGCATATATTACAGAATTGAGCAAAGCGGAAGAGAATTTCTGAAAGAGATCTCGCAAAATTACAAAAACACAACGGACGGTATTCAAAAAATTATGAATGTACTGTCGCAAGAGCAAGGGGGATGCAAAACGGATGAATAAAATATGCAAACAATATATTTCTGAGGTTAAATCATTTTTCCCGATTATGGGTAAAAGTGAGAAAAGATATGTCACCAAATTAAAAGCGAATATTGAAAGCTACTGCGAAGATGAGGAAATCACAACAAAAGAAGAACTGTACGAAAAATACGGCTTGCCGAATAACGTGGTGAACGATTATTTTTCAGCGGCTGACACGGAATACATAGTCAAAAAAATCAAAACTTCAAAATATATTAAAGCTTTTATCTCAGTAATTTTAATTATTCTGATAATTTTAACATCGGTGTTTTGTGCTTTTTGGTATCAAAATCATCAGATGCTGTTACGGGAAGAAGCATTATTTTCAAATGAAGTAATTGAAGAATAAATTTTAAAAAGGAGATTATCATTATGAATACTGTTAAAAAAATAACACTAATATCATTAATCACAGCATTTATGTGTTGTACAATTTTTTGTGTTCCCACAAGTGCACTATTGCTCAATGATGAAGTAACAAGTATTGAGTATTTAGATAATGGTGATAGAATTGAAACTGTGATCAGCTACAAAGCACCAGATAAATCTTCTGTTACAGTAAACTCAAGCACTAAAACCGCAACAAAAACCAAGTATTACAAAAACAGTAATGGTGCTGTGTTGTGGTCAGTATCAATCAAGGGCACATTTTCTTATAACGGAAGTAGTTCAAAATGCACAAGTTGTTCTCATAGTACAACCGCACCATCATATGCTTGGTCTATAAAAAGTGCCTCGCACAGTAAATCAGGTAATACGGCTACCGCAAAGGCTACCGCTACCCAAAAAGCATCTACCGGAACAAAGGACTTTTCAACGTCGGTTACGATTAAATGTAGCTCTAACGGTACTATTTCTTAAAATTTAATTATTCATAAAGTTACCAAATCGCATTATGTTGATGATAATAAAAAACTGTTTCTTTTCATATACAGCTGTACAAATTATTAAAATATTTTAAAGAACAAGGAAATTGTAATATTATGCAATTTCCTTGTTCTGCTGTATTATTAGTTCTAAGATATTGTATGGACACATGATTTTATTTAAAAATATAAACAAACGAATTTCAGTACGCAGAAAATATATGTGCCTTTCCAAAGAAGACTTAGTCGAATTGATGGAAATATTACCACAACTTACGTCGACAGCTGTAACTGAAAAAGTTCTCTCCGTCCGGAAAATTTATTATAATAAGCGCCTATGGTTAAACAGGCAATTTTCCTTTGAACATTGGTGTTTATTTTATTTAACATTTTATGCACTATTATATGAAATAATGTCTTTAGATTTTTACATCAATAAAGTGCGTATATTATTCATTTTCTTGCTAAAAATCAGGACTGCGGCATTGCCTACAGTCCCATATTCATCCTATTCGATTTGTTTCCGATAAAGCACACTACAATGCAATAACGGTTCTTTGTTTTTTCGTAAGTTCGCCATCAGCGTGACAACATCCTGCAAGTTGCCCTGTGCTTCAATGGTTTCGTTCACATCATTACCACTGGATTTGAGCTTGTTTTTGCGTGTTGCATTCTGTATAATTTTACGCTGTTCCATACTCTCAACAAGCCTGTGGTAAATGCGTAGCGTTACGCCGTTTCTGTCTGCAAGCTGTGAGAGTATTGCTTGTTCTTCCGTACTCGGCGGATATTCTCTGACTGCCCACACACTGCGGTATGAGTCACCAACAATGTAATAATCGGTGAAAAACTTTATTGTTGACGGCAAAATCATATCAAAGAAATCTTTTGTGTATATTTCTTCTGACTGCTCGGGTGTGAGCACCTTTGGTTTTCTATTGAATAGTCCCATAATTTTTACCCCCTTTAATTTCGGACTGCCAACACAAGTATGCGGTCATCCTGATTGTATCCGTAACAGGTTGAAAGCGTTAAAATCAGCTGACCGCAAACAGGTGTGATTTCTGTGTTATACAGAGATTTTGTTTTTGCATAACTGACCCATTTTTCATAGGTTTCGTCCAAATCTGTTGTTAAAAATTTGTACCAAACATCATCGGATTTTACTTTCATAACAGAAAAGACGGAGTAAGCAAATACCCCGTCTTTCGTTTCAAGCACAACTGTCGGATGTTCTGTAAAGTATGAATAATCGGTATAGTTGCAGAGGTCTGCAAACATTGTGCCGTTGTTCATATGGTGTCCGTAAATTATGAGATTGGTGCTGTCGGCTGAACACCTTGCATCAAGAAACGGTGTACCGCTATAGCTGTACTCACCGTAAAAATTCCTATTCAGATACTTCTGCGGATTACTGGGTGTGTGCATAACAGGATAGTTTATGTTTGTTCCTGATATGTTGATCCAGCCGAAGCATTCGGAATTCATCGAAATGAGTTCCGATATTAAATGAGGTTCGTAATATGTCGTGAAATACATAGACGATTCATCTTGAACATCATTATCACAATCACTGACTTTTAATAAATTTGGATTTATGAATTGTTCTTTTTCAGTATCATTACCTGTCGATTTCTCAGTAACAATTTCTGCAAGGTTTTTAAAACTTTCATTCTCTTTGTGCTCTGTAAACACCTGCGAAAATATTGAAACCAGGCAGGCAATTATAACAACAGAATATACGCCTATCACAATTCCTATTTTGATTTTTTCTTTATGTTTCTTCATAGGTATGCTCCTTTTCATAATACTGTTCGCCGTCATAGTCGGGCATCAAATCGCCGTTCATACTTGCGTCAAAATATATTGCAAGAAAACGCTTGATGTCTGCTTTCTTCATTCTTGTAACCTCAAAGCCCTGATCGGATATAATCTTCTCAACTCTGTTTGCTTTCTGCAAAACATTTTCTGATTTTGAAGATTTACACCTTGCGATAAACAGGAACTGCCTTGCGGTTGAGGTTTCGGTCTGAATACTGTCGAGAAAATCCAAATCCTTATTCAGAATTTTTCTGACCTTTTCGTTCTGTTCAACTTCAATCCTGCCTTTGATATAGCTTTTGTTTGTATCGAAACACTCGCAGGAATCGGTACAGGTAATCTCAATATCCGGTACAGCAGAAAGCACCATCATCAGGTGGCGCACCTTGATTTCAATATTCGTGTGAGAAAGTACGGAAATATTTGTCGGCTGAACCATATAGAAAATAAATTCTTCCTTGCCGACCTTTAAACCGTTTTTCGTAAAGGTTTTTATGCCCATCAAATCCTGAACAGATTTACCTTTTTGTTTTGTTTTTTTCTGCTTGTTCTTCATTTATTTGCCCCTTTCTGCCCAGAAATATATCTGTTGAGTTGATTATAAAATACTTTACGGCATAGCGTATGAAATCAAGAATTGTTGTATCTTCCAGTCTTATTGACAAAAAGCCGAAACAGAGAGTTACCGCAAGAGGTACTATTATTCTCGTCTGTGCAAGTATCAGTATTGATAACAAAAGCGCCATGCTCATAATTGCAAAATCCCGTAAGCTCCACAGCCATAGATTGGCTGTGGCTTTTAGGTTTTGCGGATATAAATAAGTGGTCATAATCTTTAAATTCCTTTCGTCTTAAATCGGAGCAAAGTTCTAACAAGCTTGTTTGATTAGAACTTTGCGATAGATTGCAACTTGTGCCAAGGAGCATTGCTCCTCTGCTTTTTAGCGGAAATTTTACGCTAAAAAGCAGTAATGTTCTACGCAACATAAGTGGAGTAGAACATTGGCACTAAGTTATTTAGCCGCCCTTGCAACACTTCTCGTCAGATTAACAGCAGTTGTTGTTGCGTGAACAATGCTCGTCATATTCACCTTAACTGATGAATCAAGTCCGAACTGCTGTGCAATTCTCGGGACTTCGTTTGATGCAAGCATTATTCCAAGTCCCAAAAGCATATTGCCGGGGAAGGTCAGCAAACCGAGGAACAGCAGAGTAGTCTGCATAAATGCCGTCAGGCACAGTGCCGCTATCTGCTTCATCCACTGATTGAAGCCGTCCTGATAACCTCTCGGAACGCTGAACATATACAGCGCACCTACAGCCATCTGAATTAATAAAATTCCACCACGCTTGATATTTGCAAAGAAAATCTTAATAACGCAGTAAGCAAAGGCTATCAAACATAACAGATTCAACAACCCGAATGTTGTCTGGTTTGCGACTGCAAAACTGCCCTCTAAAACACTAGTGCTTTGTCCGGCTAAATCAATGCTTTGCTGTCCCGCCATTATGGATGACAAGTCCTTTGAGAATGTGTTTTGCAGGCTGATGCAGAACTTGTACAGTTCCACAGGCACAACGCCGAACAGCGAACAGGCAAAGAAACCTTTTAAGACATTAATTGCAGTTGTCTTTATGTTCGCTCTGCCGTTCTGATATTCTATTGCAACATCAAACACGGCGACGACCGTGCCTGCGACGAACAATGCCCAGCCAAACAGCGTAAACAGGTTTATTGTCGCCTGCACCCATTCAAGGTCAAACACATCTGCGCCCATATTTCCCATCATAGTGAAAAAGTCTGCGACAGCGTTGTAAATCGTTTCATAGAACCACTGAATCATTGTGTTCCATATAGCGTTTGAGATTTGTTCACCGAGGTAATCGAACACACCGCCTATGGCACTTCCGATTCCGCCGATGAAATCTCCTAACCAGTCAAAAATATAAATCACCTCCACAAAAGGCTGTTATGACTCAACACAACAGCCTTTGTTTTTATTGTTATTAGAGTACCGTCCAGATGTATAGCGGTGCTGTCAGTGAGAACACAAGACAACCGAAAAGTATTGCCGGCGCCGTGAACTCAAACTGCCCGTGCTTGCGATAGTCCATATACGCGGTTGCAAGTTTGACAAAGAAAAGTATAGCAAGAATCATATCTACAGCAGGAAAAACAACATTATTTACAACATTTTTAATCTGTGTTTGCGCCGAGGTCCATGTACTTTCGATGGCTGATGATACATCTCCTGCGGCAAATACTGTTACCGCCGATATTCCGAGCATTAACAGTATTACTGATATTCCTGCCAACCACTTCAATAACTTAATTTTTCTTGACTTTATCATTTTTTACCTCCGATTTTCTTAGATCATTCTCCGATATATATCTGACTTCGATGTTCAGTTTTTCTGCAAAGCGAATTTCTGTTTTCATACCCTCGGTTAATTCATCACCGAAAACCCAGACCGCATCACACACCCAAAGCATAGAAAGTCCCGCAAGCATACCAATGTTTCTTTCTTCTTTGTTGCTGTCATCTAAAATCAGCGCATAAAAATGCGGTATGAACGGAGCCATACCGCACTCTAACGCATATCGGGCATATCGTTTTGCATTTTCAATATTTGCAGATACATTACCACCCAAAGGCGAACAGATATACACCCTGCGCATTATTCATCGTCCTCATCTTTCTTCTTAAATTTGATGATGAGAAATGCAATTAAACAGCCGACAGCAACAGAAGCCAATCCGATATAAAAGCCGAGATTTGAATTGTCACCTGTCTGCGGTTTTTCAGGTTCAGGCTGCGGATGAATAGTTACAGTCTGATTCTCATCTTCAATGTCAGCGTGTACTGCAATTTCTGTTCCCTCACGGTAGAGAGTTTCAAAAGCAACGATTTCTGTTTCTTTGGTAATTACAGAACCGTCAAAGGTAAAGGATACTGTTACTTCGCCGTCTGCTGTTTCGGGTGTGAATGTTACTTCGGAACAAACTTCTTTGCCGTCAACAAGGAATTGCTTACCCGTGGATTTATCCATAAGGACGCCTTTGATTGTGTATTCTTTTCCTGCTGTGAGATGTTTGTAGGAAACAACATCGTCAATGGTAATATCACCGTTAACTGTGAATTTCTTTTTACCGTCAATAGTTGCAGTTGTTCCGAGTTCAGGTATTTTATCGTTTTCAATTGTGATTTCGATAATTTCCTTGTTTTCAGAAATTGTTACGGTATAGTTTTCTTCATTAGGCAGATAACCCTCGGCAGGCTTTAACTCACGGACAATATATTCACCGTAGGGAACATTTTCAAAAGTGAAGATTCCTTCCTCATTTGATTCGGCTGTAAGGATTGCTGTTTCTTCTGTGAATTTGATTTCATTAATATTGAATAAGCCGAATAATGCACCTTCTATATTTTCTTTGGTTTCGTTGTCTATCTTTAATCCTTTAATTGAGCCACGAATAATTTTGTTTTCAACCTCTTTTTTTGTTACTTTATTTCATTCAATAACTACGCGTTGAGTTTTCGGAACAACATATCTGTCGGCGGTATTGACTTCTTCAATCGTATATGGCTTGTCACCGCTTACAAGGACATTTTCAAATTTTGCAATGCCGTCAGCATTTGTTGTTGCATACAAATCAACGCTTGCACCGCTTAAAGATGTGCCGTAAAGGCGGAATTTAATACCCTCGTTGAAATTATCCTCACTTGTTTTTAAGACTTCAAGACTGCCTTTCTTGAGGATATTCTCAAAGGTAACAGTTGCAGTCTTTCCGCTTTTAACCTTAACGGTCTGCGATTTCTGGGTTTCATACTTACTGTCGGTAACTTCTGTAACTGTGTAGTTGCCGGGGACAAGGTCGGTTAATTCAAATTCGCCCTTTGAATTGGTTTTTACAGTTTTGCTGTAGTTGTTACCTTTGACTGTAAACTCAATATTTGCAACATTGCCGTCCTCGGAGGTTTTGACAAGCTTTAGTTTGCCCGAGCTTGTCTTGACCTTGAAATATGCCCTTATCGGGTCAGCATCATTTTCAACACCGCTGATTACATCCTGCAAAGTAGCATCTCCATAGGGAACAAGCACGGTTTTGCCGACATCGGGCATTAACTTTTCAGAGTTGAATGTTACTGCATTATTGACTGGCAAAGTTGAAGTTAAGGTCAGCTTGTTACCGGATTTTGAAACGGAAATTCCGCTTGTGGTTTTGAAGCTGAAATCCGAAAGAATACTGTTGCTGTCGGTGAGTGTTAAAGTGTACTTTCCGTCTGAATATTTCATCTCATAGGTTTCAGCCTTTGAAGCGATCGCCGATGCAAAGCTTGGAACAGTTGAGTAATTGGCAAGGCTTTTGGATATTACATTGTAAACCGACTTGACTCCGGGATTTGCTCCGCCTGCACATATGCCATCAATGAACTTTGTATTCGTACACTTGTAACCGTCAGCAGTACTTCTGCAACCTGAAACAAACTCCCAGACTATCAGCTGAGTTGCTACCCACTTCTGATCCTCTGTTCCGCTTAAGCTTTTTCCTGAAACGGGTTTGCCGTAGAGCAGAGCAAGGTTAATTGCTTTCTGCTTTGCCGAGCCTAAATTCTTCCAAACGGTTGAGGCACTTTCTGTCAGCGTATTGCCTGAGTAGAGTGTATGACCGGGTTCAATGCAATAGGCTTCTTTTCCGTCTGCAAAAATCTTGCAAAGCTCTTCGCCGGGAGTGCCGACTGTGTAGCCGTCACTGACCGTTGTCTGCTGAAATTTGATTATGTTTCCTGTACTGTCATAACAATAATCGAAGGTGATTGTAACCTTATCACCGCTTGCCGCACTTACGGGGAGTGCAAACATTGTTCCGAATATTACGGCAACCACGAGTAAAAGTGCAGTTATTCTTGTGAATTTCTTATTTCTGATTAACTTAGTCATTTTAAAAATCCTTTCATAAAAAATATGGGGCAAGATTTTACCCTTGCCCCGATTGACGTCTTATTCTGTTTAAATACAATCATAATTTCATCGCCTGCCCTTCATTGAAATCTTCATCTATATCATCGGACTGCTCACTGCCATCCGTAATATTTACATATTCGCCGATAATGTTCAGCGCTTCGCAGTAACTTTCCGAACTCGTAACACGACTGCACATTTCTTTTGCCTCGTCAGCCATACCGTTTTGTTTGAGAGTGTGACTTGCAATTCCTAACAGATTGAATATATTGCCATCCTGACCTATCAACGCACAGTCAGGTTTGACCTTTTCTTCTTTGATTTGCTCATCGGTAATAAATCCACCGAGCTTGTTTTCCACATAGTCGGAAAGCCAAGTTCCGGCAAATGCTGTGTATGACTGTAATCTCCACATTGCAATCTTGCCTACGTCAAGGTGGATATCTTCAAATGGATAAAGAATACAGGTAACGCCGTCATTTCGAAACGCAGAAACATTCTCAAACTTTGTATTGTCAAGAAGTATTCCTTTGTCCGTAAGCATTTTATTGATGCCGTCCATCCATTCTTTAATTTCACCTCCACAGCCCTGCAAGATAAGACCTTCCTTGCCGTTCATACGGCGGAGGTCAGAGAGTGTAATATTATTGATTTTCATTGTCATCTTCCTTTAATAAAAATAAGCACCCACAATGAAGTGAGTGCCTTGCTTAATCGTCTGTTCAACAATAGACTACATATATTTTATTGTTGTCTGCGATTACATTGAATGATAGGTCGCTTGGAATAATGCCACTGCTTTGGTGCTGTTCCTGCCGTCGCAGAAATTTTCCCAGATACAGAAACACCCACGGAAGTTGAAACCGTGGGTAATAAAGAACTGTTATTCACTTTTTCTTCTGCCGTACAAGCTTTGAATATTTCTGTTGTTAAAATCAATGTCAGCATTATTGCGATTTTCTTTTTCATACTATCGCCGTCCTTTCAGCAACAAGTATATCCAAAGTATTTCAAATTTCCAGAGTTTTTTAATAACAAACTAAGATTTGTTATTTATTCATACTCTCAACTAGGCTAGCAGCTTTTACTGTCATCTCTATCCATCCCGGCACAAAGCCACTACGTAATGCATTTTTTTCGGATTTAAGATTTGACCAAGCACAACAATAAAATGGTACCTTACCTCTGTCAATTATCTCTATTGCCAAATTACTCGTTAATGAAGAAGCAATTCCTTGCCTACGATAATCAGGTAAAACATCCACTCCAATTTGCCACATATCATCACAATCTGCGGAGCAGGCTGCAAGTCCAATCAGCTTTTCATTATCATAAGCACCAATTCCAAGAACATCTAGCTGCTTTCTATCTTTGCATAAGGCATTTTCCCAAGTTGGAAGATACAAATTTACAAAATCCTTTTGTTCCAACACCTTAAGCTGATAATTGCATTCTCTTCTTTTCAAAACATTAACATCTGGCAAAAAATACTTTGCCATAAAGCAAACACGGTATCCATTTTCTTTCATTCGTTCATCTAGCCAATGCATATTAGGAGTTTCAAAGCAATGATAAAAATCAAATTTACTTAAATATGTTTCAACAATTTTTCTATATTCATCTTTTACAGATGCAACTATATTACTTCCATACGAAACTAAATTAGAGGCAATAGGTTCTTCATAGTATTTTCTTGCCAATGGTCCAATTTCAAGCTTTACAAACACATTTGTGTCCATAAGAAAATCCGAAGCCTTAGCATTAATATCGTATGCAGATTGTTGCATTGCAATATCAAGTATCTCTTTATTTGTCATATTTTTATCACCACATGTATTTTATAGAATCTAAATTTACTAAACAGACAAACATCTATTCATCATACAGATATTATACCTTATTCCAAATCAACGGTCAACTTATTCTCTTCTTTTCTGCCCACAGCAGGGAAAGATGTAAAAGTGCATCTTTCTGTTCTTCCTCGGACAGGCTGTCGAGAAAATCTTCAAGAGTTATGTTTTCTTCAAAATCTTCTTCAAGGTACTTGCAGTTGTCGCAGATTTTTTCTCGCCTGACAAGTACCGAGCCGTCATCCTGTTGGATGAATGATAAAACATCGTTGTATCTGAATCCGATTCGTTGACGGATTTCATAGGGGATTGTAATCCTTCCTTTTTTTCCGAGAACTCTGTAAATTTTAAGCACTACTCGTCCTCGCTTTCCGCAAGCTCTGCTCTGCACTCATCACAGATAAAGTCGCAACAACATTCTTTGCAATCATCATCGCACCTCTCAATCAGAATTACTCCGTCCAAAGCCGAAATTTGCACAGCACAGTCAGATGTAATTCCTGCAACTATCAATGCATCAAGCGGTATACTTACATAAATTCTATTTTCCATTGTTAATTATGCACTCCTTCAAAATTTGTTCTAAATCAATTTGTTGTTCGATTGTCAAGTCAAGCAGACTTAACTGCAACGGCTTGTTTCTTTGCCTTTCATACATATCGTAGTTGCCGATTAGCAGTTCAGGGAATTGCTCGCCTGCGTTGATTCGCTGTTTCATATTGTGTAACCTTGTGAAATCAAAAAATGAATATCCATCATATAAATTACGTATTTCCTTACAATCATTGTATGATACAAGCCATTTGCCTTTTGCATTTGCAAGTGCGTTTTTTAGCCTAAGATGGTCATTCCAAGTGAAACCGCACTGATAAACATACTCGCTTGAGAAGTATGGCGGATCACAGTAGAAAAAGGCATTTTCTCGGTCATAATGCTTTATTAAAACTCCGAAATCCTGATTTTCAATCACAGTATTTTCAAGTCTTTTTCCCACTTGCTCTATCAGTTGAAACAGGCTCACTACTGAAAATGGCTGACAGGCAAATGATTTTCCGCCACTTGAATAACTGTATCGTAAGAGTTTAAGAAACATTACGGCTCTGCGCAAATCGTAGTCCTGTTTCATTCTGACATATAGCTCTATGATTTCTTCTGCTTTCAAGTCAGGCAGGATAATCTTCGTCAGTTCCAATTCCTCATCAAGGTACTTATCTTCAAACTTCTCCTGTTTAAAAAAGTGCTTTATTGCATTGAAATCATCCCTTGAATTAAGCGGATAAAAGCCGAGCTCTTTTATGAATGCCATAGGTCTGTCACGCATACAGCGAAAAAGGTTTACAAGATTGTGATTGAAATCGTTATACACTTCAAATTTATCAGGCTTTTTCTTGCCTAACAGTACAGCTCCCGAACCTCCGAACGGTTCAATATACCTTTCGTAATTCAAAGGAAAGAGGGCGTACAAAATATGAAGTATGGAGGTTTTGTTACCCATCCAACTTACAGGGGTTTTTATTACCTTTCACTCCTCTCGGAACATCAATCGCCCCTGAAACGACAAAAAGCCGTTGATTAAGTTTTTAACTCAATCAACGGCTATATATATTGAAACCAATATCAGTCGCTGTCAGAAACGATTGAATTGGTTGTTGTTTAATTTTTACTTTCTACCTTTTTAATGATTTCACCGATTGCTGAAATCACATTTACTGTAACTGCATTTCCAGCCATCTTGTATAGCCTGCTGTCGGATAGTCCTGTCGCTTTTGCTTTGTCGAATTGATCGTCCGTGAAGCCTTGTAATTTCCAGCACTCCCTCGGAGTAAGCTTTCTTATTCTGCCGATATGAACTTCTCCGTTTGGCTCAACAAAAGCAACTGCGAATTTTTCATCATCTGCAATATTCATGCTTTCTACGAAAATACCCGAATGTTCAGCCTTTCGGTTACTGATTCCCGAATCGTGCCTTGCAGTTATGCACCTTGCAATTTCTGTCAGTTTCGGGTCAGGGTTAAGGTCAATAAAATAGTACGCCTGCGTTGCTGAGGTTGTTAGAGTATGTGCTACCTGATTGCCGACTCGACCACGTCTTGAGTTCTGTACAGAAAAAGCAGTATCAATGCTGTCGCCGGGATATGCAACCTGATAACCGTCTTTGGTTTTAGATTTTATCGGCAAGCCAAAGTTTCCAGTATCTTCAATAAGATAAAGTCCCGAATAACCGCCGAATCCACCAGAACCGTTTGTCAGTGTACAGCTGAGCCCTTTCGATGAGTAGATTCGCTCACCTTGCGTTGGCTTTTCTTTGTATAAGAGCTTTTCCGCTTGTTTGCGTGAAAGATAGTACTTCTCCGGCACATTGTCCTCTAAGATATCCGATAATGAACACTCGATTTCTTGACTGGGGTACTCCGAAATTTTTGCTGTTGAGTACCTGCCAGCATACATCATACCCCTCGTCGGCACAAGCTCCGCTTACTCGTTTCGACCGCAAGCGGTCAAAAGCTCGTTCGCTATGCTGTGCCTCCTCTCCCCAAAAAGCTTACAGCTTTTCGGGGACCCCGTACGGAGGATTGTTTCAAATGTCCTGCCTTTGTCGTGGTTAAGCATACTGGGAACATTTTCGAGGAAGAGATACTTAGGTTTTTTAGCGGCAGCAATTCGAGCAATCTCAAAAATAGCGTTCCTCTTGTGTCATCAAATCCTTTTCTCGCTCCTGCGATTGAGAAGGACTGACAGGGAAATCCTCCGACCAAAAGGTCGAAATCGGGTAACTGTTCGAGTACAATTTTTCTTGCGTCATCAAAGTAAAGTTCACCTCCTGTATCGTACATTGCTTCATATGCCTGCTTTGCATACTTATCGATTTCACAGTATCCGACGCACTCAAAGCCGCCTATGGCTTCAAGTCCGGAACGGAAACCGCCAATACCTGCAAACATATCAAAATATCTGATGGTCATAAATCTTCAGCTCACCGAAGATTTATAGATTAAAAACACCTCACATTCCCATTGTCATTCCGTTATCCTCATAAGGAACTTCATATCAACTTGTGATTCGGATTGGTTTTCCGTTTCGATTTCTTCCTGTGTGAGCTTTCTGAATGAGTCCTCACCGGGAACGATACCAATGGTTCGATTGTTATCCCACTCAGGGAATATCGTTCCCATTGAATCAACAAATTTAACTGTTCCTCTTGTGCCTGCCGGAACAGGTGCGTGTGGGTCATTCATATGGATAAGCTCAATTCTTGTTCCCGGCGGATACAATTTCTTTGTGCTTTCAGCTATTCTGCGCTGTCTTTCATATTCGTTCAAATTATACATCTCCTATTTTTTTAGTTTTGATTCAAGCAATATCCATTAGTAGGACTCCTGATTTTTATAGTCATAAAATCAACCTCATTCTTTCTTTTTATTTGTGTTGAGATTTTTGTTATCAGAGAAATGTGCCTGATTATTTTCATCGCAGTCATCATTACGCCTGTCAAAATTAGGTTTCTGACGCATCTCTCTTTCAAAGTTTCTGAGTTCGGGTGTGTCGGTAAAATACATTTAAAATCATTCCTTTCAAATTTTTTGCAAATAAAAAAGGCAACCGTTCTAATCAAAAAAATTAAAACGATTGCCAAATAAAAAAAGAGCCAATTACTATATCTCTAAAATAAGAAATATGATGATTGACTCATATATTTGATAATATTAAATTAAGCAGATTAGCGAAAGTAATCAGTTTTCTTTACCTTTAACTAAATTTTGTAGCTTTTCAACAGCTTCATCTTTAGTTTCAGAATCCTTCACTATTTGGATAATTGAGTTCATAAGAACATCAAATTGTTTGTATGTCATATTTTCGAACTCCATATCTTTTCCTTTCCGATAAAACAATTATCACTTCTACCGGAAATAAATTTTATATATAAGTAATTGAGGCTCATAGAAAAACTATGAGCCTCTTTTGGCTCCCCCAACTGGGCTCGAACCAGTGACATCATGATTAACAGTCATGCGCTCTACCGACTGAGCTATGGAGGATTATACAATTTTCTTTGATTTTACTCAAAGATTTTTGTCAAGACTGCACAAAGAGCAATCTTTTTGTTACTTAAATCCCCGGTAGTGGATTTAAACAACTTTTCTAATTTTTCCTCAAACTAAGTAATAATGTCAGGTGCTTTTCTGTACACTCGCACTACCGACTGAGCTATGGAGGAATATAGAGCGAAACACCCGTTTGGGTGTATGCTTTGTGTTGGCATCTCCCTATCTTCCCGGGCCGTCACCAGCCAAGTATTTTCGGCACCACTGAGCTTAACTTCTGTGTTCGGTATGGGAACAGGTGGACCCTCAGCGTCATCAACACCAACTATTCTTTTGTATTTATAAGCATTTCAGCTTTTTTACCTTTTGGTGACTCGTGCGGGAATCGAACCCGCGTTGCCGGCGTGAGAGGCCGGAGTCTTAACCGCTTGACCAACGAGCCTTGTCTTTCGTCACAAAGGCTAATGGTCTTTGCTCTCATTAGCCCCTGCAACTTCTCTTGGTGCACCATCAGGGGCTCGAACCCGGGACACCCTGATTAAGAGTCAGGTGCTCTACCAACTGAGCTAATGGTGCATCTCTGTGTTCTTTCAAACACCCTGAAAACTGAATAAAGGAAGAGGATTAAGAAGAAAGATTAGTTAAATTCATATTGGAATGACCAATCGGGTTAAAGTATATACTACACAGCTGA
>ERZ507073.95-NODE-95-length-94196-cov-15.112268_pt1 | contig 94196 bp, 86 predicted proteins | sample MGYA00512290_ERZ507073 | MGnify/ENA metagenome assembly ERZ507073 | reverse complement strand
ATCTGAAGCCGCAAGAAAACGTAAATATAATTAATTGTGCGCAAAAATCCCTGGCAGTTCTGTCAGGGATTTTTATCATAATTTGGACAATAATCAGGGGAAGGAAGTAATCTTGAAGGCAGAAAATAACAAAATACTTAAAGAAAAGAAAAACTGGATCCTTTTACTGTTTAAAAAACTGGCAAAGCTGATTTTCAACAGAATCTTTTATGTTGCGGTTGCAATGCTTGTCCAGCTCGGATGGATCTTAATGATGGTACTGCGTCTGGCCGCTTATTCCAGATATATTGATATCGGATTGAGGCTGATAGGTATTGTGCTGGTATTATGGATCCTGAATAAGGAAATAAACCCTTCCTACAAACTGGCCTGGACAATGCTGATCCTGATCCTGCCAATCCTTGGAGTGGTATTATATTTTGTATTTGGACGTTCCAGGATCGCTGCGATCATGCAGCAGCATTTTGAGCAGAGGATTGAGGAGAGCAGGGAGTATCTGCGGGATCGGCCACAGACGAGGCAGAAGCTGGAAGAACTGGATTCCTCGGCTTCGAACCAGTCCAGATATATTTCGGATGTTTCCAGATTTCCGGTCCATGAGAACACAACTGCAGAGTATTTTCAGGTAGGAGACGATATGTTTCCGGTGCTTGTGAGGGAACTGAAACAGGCGAAGAAATATATTTTTATTGAATATTTCATTATCAATGATGGAGTGATGTGGCAGACGATCCTGAATATTCTGGAAGAGAAAGCTGCGGAGGGCGTTGATGTGCGCCTGATCTATGACGGATTTGGCTGTCTTACAACACTTCCCCATAAATATTATGAAGAACTTCAGAAAAAGGGAATCAAATGTCAGGTATTTAATCCTTTCCGTCCCATTCTGAATATTATCCAGAATAACCGGGATCACAGGAAGCTCTGTATCATTGACGGATGGGTTGGATTTACGGGAGGCATCAATCTTGCAGATGAATATATCAACCAGAAAGAGCGTTTCGGACACTGGAAGGACACGGCAGTTATGCTCAAGGGAGAAGCTGTCTGGAATATGACGGTAATGTTTCTCCATATGTGGGCGGTGATCGGCAGATCTGAAGAAAGTATTGATTATGAAGCCTATTTTCCCCACAGATATCATGAGGGAGAATTTGAGAGTGACGGATTCGTCCAGCCATTCTGTGATACACCTCTGGATGAGGAGGTTGTCGGTGAAGATGTATATCTGAACATTATCAACAAGGCAAAAAAATATGTATATATCTGTACTCCCTATCTGATCATAGATAATGAGATGATGACTGCCCTCTGTCTGGCAGCCAAAAGCGGGGTGGATGTGCGTATTATGACGCCGGGAATCCCTGACAAGAAGCTGGTATTTATCCTTACCCAGTCCTATTACAGGCAGCTTCTGGAAGCCGGTGTAAAGATTTATGAATATCAGCCCGGTTTCCTTCACGCAAAATCCTTTGTGAGTGATGATGAGATTGGAGTTGTGGGAACCATCAACCTGGACTATCGAAGTCTTTATCTTCATTTTGAGGATGGTGTATGGATCTACAGAAACAGAGTAATACAGGATATCAAAGATGATTTTATCCAGACTATGGAATATTGCAGGCAGATAGAACCGGAATTCTGCCTGAACAGAAATATAGGGCTGCGTATCATGCAGAATATTTTCCGCGCATTTGCGCCGCTGATGTAAAATGAGCACTGAAAATCGTATTTTTATGGTTTTCAGTGCTTTTTATCTGATTATGATCAGGTATCGGATCGGATTAAGATGCATTATTTTATTGGATTGCTATATAATGAATAAAGAAAGTAGTCTTAGAGCGTGTGCCGGCAGCCTGCCGGACATTGATCGGAGAGATAATATGCGAAAAAAATGGATCTCCATAATATGCGCTATACTTATCATGGTCTGCACCATCACTGCACCTGTATATGCCGCCGGAATCTTTTTGCCCGAGGAAAGCAATACCAAACAGGCAGAATCCACAGATCTTATTGAAGCACCATCAGGAATCTTAATGGAAGCGCAGACAGGAACAGTTGTTTATCAGAAGGATGCGGATACCAGACGAAGCCCTGCCAGTATCACGAAGATCATGACTCTGATCCTGATCTTTGATGCTCTGGATAAAGGCAGCCTGAAAATGGACGACACAGTCACAACCAGTGCCCATGCGAAGTCAATGGGCGGTTCTCAGGTGTTTCTGGAGGAGGGGGAAACCCAGACAGTGGAAACCCTGATCAAATGCATTGTAATCGCGTCAGGAAATGATGCCAGCGTAGCAATGGCAGAGCATATCTGCGGCAGTGAACAGGAATTTGTCCGCCACATGAATGAACGGGCAGAAGGACTTGGGATGAAAAATACTCATTTTGAAGACTGCTGTGGTCTGACAGAATCTCCCGATCATTACACAACAGCCAGAGACATTGCCATCATGAGTCAGGAACTGATCACAAAATATCCGAAGATTCTGGAATATTCTTCCATATGGATGGAAAATATCACCCATGTGACCAGACAGGGGACAAAGGAATTCGGACTTACCAATACCAACAAACTGATCCGCAGCTATGAGGGCTGTGTCGGCCTGAAAACGGGAAGCACCAGTATTGCAAAATACTGTCTCAGCGCAGTTGCAAAAAGAAATGACATTACTCTGATCGCAGTAGTGATGGCAGCCCCGGACTATAAAGTGCGATTTAAAGATGCTGCCTCCATGTTAAATTATGGCTTTTCAAAATGCAGCCTGTACATAGATAAGAAAATGGAAGCTCTGCCGGAGGTCCCGGTCAGAAATGGAAAGAAAAAAACGGTTTCCCTGGTTTATGAAGAACAGTTTCACTATCTGGACACCACAGGACAGAATATCGGGAATGTAAAAAGAAAGCTGAGAATCCACAGGGAAGTAAAGGCTCCGGTGAAAAAGAACACCCTGGCAGGGGAGATGATCTATTCCGTCGATGGGAAGGAACTGGGAAGAGTGCGAATCCTTTATGGGGAAAATGCAGGGAAAGCCACGTATCTGGACTGCTTGAAAAAAGTTGTCATGAGACTGTAGACAAAAAGTATTTTGGACAGTTTTATAATTTTTTGACAAAGGACAGCAATCCGATGTATAATAAAATCCAAATGGGTATTGAGGGAAATAAAAACAAAAGGAAGGTACTATATAATGAAAGAAATCCGTACAGAAGATGCCGTAGGGCACATTTTATGCCATGACATCACACAGATTATCAAAGATGTAAAAAAAGGGGTGCTTTTTAAGAAAGGTCATATTGTCAGAGAAGAGGATATTCCTCTTTTACTCTCTGTAGGAAAAGAACATTTATATGTGTGGGAGAAGAAAGAAGGAATCCTTCATGAGAATGAAGGCGCAGAGATACTTTATAAGATCTGTGCCGGAGATTCGGACACCATGCATGGTTCTGATATAAAAGAGGGAAAAATCGAGCTGATCGCAGACATTGACGGAGTGCTTAAGATACGCAGAGAAGCTCTGCTGGCTGTCAACTCGCTTGGAGAGATGATGATCGCATCCCGCCATGGAGATTTTCCTGTAAAGAAGGGCGACAAACTTGCAGGAACCAGAATTATCCCTCTGGTGATCGAGAAGGAGAAAATGGATCGTGCAGCAGAGGTGGCAGGCACAGAGCCGATCTTTTCCATTCTGCCATATAAGAAGAAAAAGGTGGGTATCGTAACAACAGGAAGTGAAGTGCAGAAAGGTCTGATCACTGACACCTTCACTCCTGTACTGAGAGATAAATTTGCAAAATTTCCATCAGAGGTCATCGGTCAGACAAAACCGGGTGACGATATGGAGCAGATAACAGCCGACATCCTGAAATTTATCGAAGAGGGGGCCGATATGGTAGTCTGCAGCGGTGGAATGAGCGTAGATCCGGATGACAGAACTCCGGGTGCGATCAAAGCAACAGGAACCCGCATCGTATCCTACGGTGCACCCGTACTTCCGGGAGCTATGATGCTGGTTTCCTATTATGAGAAAGACGGCAGGCAGATACCGATCCTTGGGCTTCCGGGATGTGTTATGTATGCAAAGAATACCATCTTTGATCTGCTTCTGCCGAGACTGATGGCAGATGATGAGATCACATTATCAGAGATTAACCAACTTGGAGAGGGTGGACTCTGCCTGAACTGTGATGTCTGTACATTCCCGAACTGCGGATTCGGAAAATAATATCCCGCAGAATGCGTTGTCAGACACAAAGTGAACATAAAGGGAAAAGAAAACTTGCATGAAAAGATTTAAAACCGTACATTATACAATCCATTCTAACAAAATAAAGGATGCGAGAGGCATCAGATTTGCTGTGATCGCAGATCTTCATGGCATGGAATTTGGCCCTGATAACAGAAAGCTTTCGGAGACGATCCACCGGTACAGACCGGATGGGATTCTCATTGCCGGTGATATGATCGTGAGAAATGATTCTGCTTCTTTAAAGACTGCATCATCTCTTCTGAGGAGCCTTGCTCAGCAGTATCCGGTTTATTATGCATTGGGAAACCATGAATATAAGCTGTACAGGACAGATCCTCAGGAGAACTGTATGGCAGCCCGATATCAGGAATATGAAAAGGAGCTGAAGACAGCCGGGATCCATATCCTGCATAATGAATCCTGCAGCCTGCAGGTGGGAAAAACCAGCCTTACTGTCTATGGTCTGGAAGTACCTCTGATCTATTATAAAAAGCCATTTTCTCCACAGCTTAAAAGAGAGGAAATCAGGGAACTGATCGGAGAACCATCTTCCGATTCCCTGAATATTCTTCTGGCTCACAGTCCCAAATATGGAGATACCTATTTTGACTGGGGGGCAGATCTGATCCTGAGCGGGCATTATCATGGAGGGATTGTAAGAATTGGCAGGCACAATGGGATGCTTTCCCCACAGCTTCATCCATTTCCGAAGTTCTGCTGCGGAGATTTCCACAGGAAGGAACAGCATATGCTGGTAAGTGCAGGAGCAGGGGAACACACCATACCTGTAAGGATCCATAATCCCAGGGAATTGCTGATGGTGGATCTGAAACCGAATGCCTGAGAATATTGTTACTGTCTGCTGACTGTATGGCAGCGAAATATTTACTTGAAAAGGAAAAGACTGTGCTATGGGAATTCCGGTAAAGCTGGAAGTATTTGAAGGTCCTCTGGATCTCTTACTGCACCTTATCGAAAAAAATAAAATAGATATCTATGATATCCCCATCGTGGAGATCACAGATCAGTATATGGAATACATCCATGCCATGGAGCGGGAAGACCTTGGTGTTATGAGCGAGTTTATGGTTATGGCAGCCACATTGCTGGATATCAAGTGTAAAATGCTTCTCCCGAAAGAAGTCAATGAGGAGGGAGAAGAGGAAGATCCAAGAGCGGAACTAGTGGAGAAACTTCTGGAATATAAGATGTATAAGTTTATGTCCTATGAGCTGAAGGATAAGATGGACGATGCGGCAAATGTATTCTTTAAAGAGCCCACTCTTCCCGATGAGGTACTGCAGTACAGAGAGCCTGTAGATCCAAAGGAACTTCTGGCAGGTCTTACACTGGAGAAGCTGAATGCAATCTACAAGTCCATCATCCGCAGGCAGGAAGACAAGGTCGATCCTATCCGAAGCAAATTCGGAACCATCGAGAAGGAAGAGGTCAGTCTGTCTGATAAGATGATAGAGATCAAAGATTTTGCCCGTACCCATCAAAAATTCAGCTTCCGAAATCTCCTGGAGAGTCAGCGCTCGAAAGTACAGGTGATCGTCACCTTTCTATCCATACTGGAACTGATGAAAATGGGACATATCCATGTGGAGCAGGATGGGCTGTTTGACGATATCTCTGTTGAAGTACAGACAGACCCGGATACATGGAAGAATCTTACAGAATTTGCGGAAGATGAACCATAGAATACAGAGATCAATATGTAATAAAAGGAATGAGGAAGACTGAGTGAAGATTAAGGAGACAGAAGCTGCGATAGAAGCAATACTTTTTGCAATGGGCAGTTCCGTAGAACTGCCCCGGATCGCCAGAGCCATCGGTGTGGACGAGAAGACAACAGGAAGGATCATCCGCAATATGATGGACCGTTATCAGGAAGAGAACAGAGGCATCCAGATCATAGAGCTGGAGAATTCTTTCCAGATGTGTACAAAGAAAGAATATTATCAGTATCTGATCAATATTGCCCTGCATCCTCAGAAACCGGCACTGTCAGATGTTATGCTGGAAACCTTATCCATCATTGCATACAAACAGCCGGTTACAAAGGCGGAGATCGAGAAGATCCGAGGGGTAAAATGTGACCACGCCATCAATAAGCTGGTAGAATACAGTCTGGTCAGGGAGCTGGGGCGTCTGGATGCCCCCGGACGTCCGATCCTGCTCGGGACCACGGAAGAGTTTCTGCGCTGCTTCGGCGTACAGGATCTGGAATCCCTGCCTGTCCCTGATCCTGTCCAGATCGAGGACTTTAAGGCAGAGGCAGAGGAAGAAATCCAGCTGAAACTGGATGTGTAAGATAAAGGAGAAAAAACTAATGCCAACCACATATGCACATGATTTATTTGGAAAAGAAGTATATAAGAGACTGCCGTCAGATATGAAAGCCCTGATCCGCAGACATGGGGACTTGTACAGGATCGGTTTACATGGGCCGGATATCCTGTTCTACTATATGGTTTCAAAGAATCCTGTCACCCGGTTCGGGATTGAGATGCATCATGAGAAGGCAAGAGCCTTTTTTGAAGAAGGGATGCGGCAGGTCAGAAGAAATGATGATGAGGCACTTTTTGCATATCTTCTTGGATTTGGCTGTCATTATATTCTGGACTCCGCATGCCATCCCTATGTAAATAAGATGGCGGCAGAAGGCGTCATTCCTCACATTGTTCTGGAGAAGGAATTTGACCGTGTGCTTATGGAAGAGACAGGTAAAGATCCCGACCATTATTATCCGGCCTGCGGGATCATGCCGAAGATGGAATATGCCAGAGTGATCCACAGGGCCATTCCTCTGGTGAAAACCATAAACATTTATATTTCTGTCAGGATGATGAAAATTCTTACCAATTTCATGGTGTGTGATGACCATGGAAGAAAACGCAGGATTCTGGGGAAACTTCTGAGACTGGGAGGAGAGTCCATCGGCTCTGTCATTGAACATTTCATGACTGCCGAAGCAGTAGAGCAGGCAAAAGCTCCCATGCCTGAACTTGAGAGGCTTTACAGAGAGGCGGTTCCTGAAGCTGTGGAATATCTGGGAGAACTTTATACCTTAAGAGAGGGAGCTTATCATCTGAGCAAAAGATGGGACCGGACTTATAACGGGTAATGGGCATATCCCGATATTTTTCGGAACTGTGACAGTCATATTCCGGACATGCAGGCATAAATTATCTTATAGGGTGAAGCAAAATCCTGCAGATATCCTGTAAACAACAGATCTGTGAATAACCGTAAATTATGAACAGTGATATTCATGGATTGCCAGCATGTGAGGTGGAGTATGAGAATGAAACATATTGCCGCTGTCATTGTTGTGACGGCGGTATTATTGTTTACGCAGACATACACCTCCGCCCGGGGAGCGGAGTACAAAATACCTCAGACAGTAGACATGACACCTGTTGCAGAAGAACCGGCAGAACTGTACGCATTATCAGCAGTCCTCATGGACGGAGAGTCCGGCAGAGTACTCTATGAAAAGGACGGGGAGCGTCCTCTGGCAAATGCCAGCACAACCAAGGTGCTTACCTGTATTGTGGCACTGGAGAACTCTCCGGGGGATGATTATGTTCAGGTTTCTCAGAATGCGGCATCCCAGCCGGAAGTAAAGCTGGGACTTCAGAAAGGAGAACAGTATTATCTGGAGGATCTTCTGTATTCCCTTATGCTGAAAAGCCACAATGATACAGCGGTTGCCATTGCAGAACACTGCGGGGGAAGCGTGGAAGGCTTTGCCAGAATGCTTAACCGGAAAGCAAAACAGATAGGATGTAAGGATACGTATTTTATCACACCCAATGGCCTGGATGCTGAGGATGAGAATGGAAAACATCACACAACAGCCAGAGATCTGGCACTGATCATGCGCTATGCTATTAAAAACGAAACATTCCTGCACATTGCACAGACCAGAGACTATACATTCTCTGAGATCACAGGAAAGAGAACCTTTTCCGTACATAATGCCAACGCATTTCTTGACATGAGAGGCGGAGTTCTTGCCGGAAAAACAGGCTATACTTCCCAGGCTGGATACTGTTATGTATGTGCATGGGAAAAAGAGGGCAAAACATTTATCGTCAGTCTCCTTGGCTGTGGGTGGCCCAACCACAAAACCTATAAATGGAGTGACACAGAGAAACTGCTGGACTTCGGAGATTACAACTACGAGTACGAAACCTACTGGAAAGAACCACAGACCGGAAAAATTCTGGTGACAGACGGTGTGGAAGATGATCAGGATATAGGAAAGAAAATCTATCTGAGGGGTAAATGCAGTGTAACTGCATATGACAGGGAAAAAGAAGTCCTTCTGAAAAAAGGGGAAACTGTAACCTGTAAAATAGAAATTCCGCAGAAAGTCAGTGCGCCGGTTCTTAAGGGGGAGAAGCTTGGCCGCATTGCCTATTACCTGGATGGAAAACTGATAGATTTTTATCCGGTCTATGCGGAGAAATCAGTGGAAAAAATCAGTTTTAAATGGTACACTGAAAAAGTATTTCATGATTTTTTTCATTAGATACGTTTACTGGGACTGCTATAAAAGAACCGTCATCAGAGTCTTGTCATAGAATCGTCTGTCGAATTCATAGAAAAAAACTATCGAACAGATGAAACAATTTAATGGTTTAAAGGGTTGCTATACAAAAGCGATATTGATATAATAAATCTTAACAGTCGGCATTCATATATTGCCGTTCGTGAATAGTTTATGTCAGCCTGTGGCTGATCTGCGGTCTTCTGCAAGCTGACATAGGAAAGACAGAGGAAAGAGATATGAATCAGTTAGAAATACTCAGAGAGAGTCTTGGCCAGTGTGATGAGATCATTCTGGATGCACTTATCATGCGTAACAGGATCGTGGAGGACATTATGGCATATAAAGAAACCAACGGACTCCAGATTTTACAGCCTGAGCAGGAAGCGAAGCAGAAAGAATGGCTGGAGAAGAGAATGGAAGGCAGACGCCATAAGGACGAGGTTTCCGATGTATTTGAATGCATCCGTACAAACAGTAAACGGATCCAGGCAAGAAAACTCTTCAACTACAACATCGTGCTGATCGGTTTCATGGGTGCCGGAAAGTCCACAATTTCTGATTTCCTTAAGAATGTATTTGCCATGGATGTGGTAGAGATGGATCAGATCATTGCCCAGAGACAGGGAATGAGTATTTCCGATATCTTCGAGACATACGGTGAGCAGTATTTCCGTGATCTTGAGACAAATCTGCTTATCGAAATGCAGTCACGCAGCAATGTTGTGATCTCCTGCGGCGGTGGTACTCCAATGAGAGAGTGCAATGTAGTAGAGATGAAGAAGAATGGCCGTGTTGTTCTCCTCACAGCAAAACCGGAGACAATCCTTGACCGCGTCAAAAATAACCATGACCGTCCGCTGATCGAGAACAATAAGACTGTTCCATTTATCACAGACCTGATGGAGAAACGCCGCGCTAAATACGAGGCAGCGGCTGATATCATCATCGAAACAGACGGCAAGAACGAACTGGAAATCTGCGAAGAACTGGTACACAGACTCCGCACCATGGATGAAGGAAAATAATATAACATGACAGATCTGGTTTATGATATCAGAAGTGCCGGATATCAAGTCATAATATTGAATGTATCGGTTATTATAAAAAGATATGGGGTGTCTCGACTGACGGGACAGTCCCATATCTTTTTGTATTCTGATATTTTATTAAGTCAGATCAGCTGGTCTTATAATCCCATTCCTTCTGTGCCTGCTCGATCACATATTTCTTAAATGCTTCCACAACCGGTGGATGGTATACGTTCTTCAACATTGCCATATAGAAGTTTCTCTGCCAGCTTGGAGAAACTAAGGGAAGGATCTTTACATTCAGAGACTGCAGTATCGGAATATTGGGAGCTACGCAGATTCCAAAGCCGTTGGAGACAAAGCCTGCAGCAACCTGATCCTCGTCAATCTCATAAGCCACATCCGGTGTCTGCCCGATACATTCAAATAGTCCGTCAATGATCTGTCTCAGACCACTTCTCTTCTTAAATATAATCTGTTTATAAGGAATGGTATCCTCCAGCCGTACTTCATCCTTTACTGCCAGCGGATGATCAAGAGGTACGATCACAACCAGCTCCTGTCTGGCAACCGGAATAAACTCAATCAGCGGCTCATTATCAAGTTTGGAACAGAACCCCAGATCATATTTCTTCTCTTTTAATCCGTTCAGAATATCAGATGTTAAAACTTTATCACAATACAGATTAAAATCTATCTTTTTAGTAGGATTTTCCTCCAGAAATCCCCGCATGATCTTAGGAAGAAAATCAATTCCAAGTGTACGCAGGAATACCACATCAATGCAGCCTTCCCCTTTACCTGCCAGCTTCAGACTGTTCACAGAAGAGTCCAGACGGTTCAGTACCTCTTCCACGTCATTCAGGAAAACTTTTCCATACTTGGTAAGAGTAACATTCCTTCCATTTTTTTCAAACAGTTTCACGCCCAGTTCTTCCTCAAGAGTGGAGATCGCATAACTCAGCGAAGGCTGGGTGATCGCCAGAATATCAGCGGCTTTTGTGTAATGTTCAATATGAGCCAGCGTAGAAAAGTACCGCAGATGATACAGGTTCATAGAAAAACTCCTTTCTCTGATAAGTATTTTATAAGTGACTATATTTTATGTGCAGGCTTTCATAGTCCTTTAATGCTTCGGAAAACTATAATTATAGTCACTCTTGCACAAATAATCCGCGCTGTATTTGTCATATACGTAGATTATATCATGATGTATTGAAAAAATCTATGAATTTAAAGGATAGAACTAATTTGTTTTATATTTAACAAAGATATATAATGCTTATATCAAAAAGATACAAAATATTATCAAAATAAATAGAAAAATTATGCGATTTTATGAGGAGGACATAAGATGTCAAAAGAATTTCCAATTACTATCAGTTCCTGGACACTGGGAGATCAGTGCAAATTTGAAGACAGAGTGATCGCTGCAAAGAACGCAGGATACGAAGGAATCGGCCTTCGTGCAGAAACTTATGTAGATGCGTTGAATGAGGGACTTTTTGACAAAGACATTCTTGCTATTCTGGACAAACATGGTATGAAAGTAACAGAGGTTGAGTACATCGTACAGTGGGCAGAAGAGCACAGATCTTACGAACAGAAATACAAAGAACAGCTCTGCTTCCATATGTGTGAATTATTTGACGTAAAACAGATCAACTGCGGTCTGATGGAAAACTATTCTGTAGAATATACTGCTCAGAAATTAAGAGAATTATGCCAGAGAGCAGGAAAATACATCATCGGTGTTGAACCAATGCCATACAGCGGAATCCCGGATATGAAAAAAGGCTGGGCAGTTGTAAAGGCAGCTGACTGCGAGAATGCAAAACTGATCATGGATACCTGGCACTGGGTAAGAGCAAATCAGCCGGTTGACCTTTCTGTGATCGAAGACATCCCTGCAGACAAGATCGTATCCATCCAGATCAACGATGTATGGGAAAGACCATATGCAACAACGATCTTAAGAGACGAATCCATGCATGACCGTCTTGCTCCCGGAACAGGAATCGGATGTACAGCAGCGTTCGTTAAGATGGTAAAAGAAAAAGGAATCAAACCAAACGCAATCGGCGTAGAAGTCATCAGCGATGCAATCCTTGCAAAAGGACTTGAATATGCTGCAAACCATACATATGAGAACACAAAGAAAGTGCTTGAGGAAGCATGGCCGGAAGTACTTCAGTAAAAAGAAAAGGAGAAGGTTACATGAAATTCAATGCAATGTTTCAGCCGATCAACATCGGTCCAATGACAGTAAAGAACCGCTTCGTAGTTCCGCCAATGGGAAACAACTTTGCAAACACAGACGGAAGCATGAGCGAACAGTCCTCAGCTTATTATCGTGAAAGAGCAAAAGGCGGCTTCGGTCTGATCACAATCGAAGCAACAGTAGTACATAAAGGCGCAAAGGGCGGCCCCCGCAAGCCATGTCTTTATGATGACTCCACAATCGAAAGCTTCCGCAAGGTAGTAGATGCCTGTCATGCAGAGGGAGCAAAGGTTTCCGTACAGCTTCAGAATGCAGGTCCTGAAGGAAATGCAAAGAACGCAGGTGCACCGATCGAGGCAGCTACAAGCATTCCGTCAGACTGTGGAAGAGATACACCAAAGGAAGTTACGACTGAAGAAGTTTATGAACTGGTAAAAGGCTATGGCCTCGCAGCAAAGAGAGCCATGGAAGCAGGCGTAGATGCAGTTGAGATCCATATGGCACACGGCTATCTGGTAAGCACCTTCCTTTCTCCGAGAACAAACAAGAGACTGGACGAATTTGGTGGTTCCTTTGAGAACAGAATGCGTTTCTCCCGTCTGATCATCGAAGAAGTTAAGAAGATGACAGAAGGAAAGATCGCAGTTCTTGCAAGAATCAACAGCTGTGATGAAGTACCGGGCGGTCTTGATGTGCATGACAGTGCTGCGATCGCTGCATATCTGGAAGGATGCGGACTGGATGCCATCCATGTATCCAGAGCTGTTCACATCCGCGATGAATTTATGTGGGCACCGACAGTTACACACGGCGGTTTCTCCGCTTCTCAGGTAGAAGAGATCAAACGTGCCGTATCTATCCCGGTGATCACAGTAGGACGTTATACAGAACCGCAGTTTGCGGAATTAATGGTAAAAGAAGGACGCTGTGACCTGGTTGCATTCGGACGTCAGAGCCTTGCAGATCCTTATATGCCATTAAAAGCGCAGGAAGAAAGACTGGAGGATATGATTCCATGTATCGCATGTCTTCAGGGCTGCGTGGCAAACATGTATGCAGGAAACCCTGTATGCTGTCTTGTAAACCCATTCCTTGGACATGAAGCTGAGGGCATTGCTCCTGCAGAAAAAGCTAAGAAAGTAATGGTAATCGGCGGCGGTGTTGCAGGTCTTTGTGCTGCATTTATCGCACAGGAAAAAGGTCATCAGGTAACACTTTATGAAGCAAGTGATAAACTTGGCGGAAACATGCGTCTTGCTGCTTATCCTCCGGGAAAAGGCGACATCACAAACATGATCCGCAGCTATATTGTACGCTGCCAGAAAGCAGGCGTAACAATCAAAATGAATCAGGAAGTAACTCTGGATCTTATCAGGAAAGAGAAACCAGACAGCGTAATTGTTGCTTCCGGTTCCAGAACACTGATTCTTCCGATCGAAGGTATCGACAATCCTGCAATTATCCATGGCTCTGATCTCCTTGACGGCAAGAGAGCAGCAGGAAAGAAAGTACTGGTTGTAGGCGGCGGAATGGTAGGATGCGAGACAGCAGCATTCCTCGGTGAGCAGAACCATGATGTAACAGTCATTGAGTTCAGAGACACTGTAGGTGCCGACGTGATCCACGAGCATAGAGTTTACCTGATGAAAGATTTCGAAGATTACAAGATCAAAGAGATCACAGGTGCAAAGGTATGCAAATTCTATGAGGACGGCGTAGAGTACGAGACAGCAGACGGACAGAGACATGAATCCAGAGGATATGATTCCGTCATCCTTTCCATGGGATTCAGAAACTACAACCCATTCGGCGAAGAGATCAAAGCTATCGTACCGGATACCTATGTGATCGGCGATGCCACCCGCGCAAGAAGAGCACTTGATGCTACGAAAGAAGCGTATGAGGTAGCTTCCACATTATGATGATATCAGGGTCAAAAGTTCAAAAAGTCGTTCGTGCTTGCACGATAAGATTTTTGAACCTGGGACCCGCCAAACATGAGAAAGTAGCGATTTACGCAGTAAATCAGCGAATTTCGAATCTTATAATTTATTCGTTTTATAGTTGCAGTTAAGAGACGCTGTATGATATTATCAGCGGACAGCAGCTTGAAAATGATTTTACAAAAAAATTCAGGAGGCAAAAAGGAAATGGAACAGAGAATTAAAGGAACAACAGGATTAATGGCACTTATCGGAAGCCCGGTAGGACACTCAGGATCACCGGCAATGTATAACTTCAGTTTCCGTTATCACAACCTTGATTATGCTTACATGGCGTTTGACATCAAGGAAGATCAGGTTCCGGCTGCTCTGGATGCAATCCGTCTTTTCAAAATGAGAGGCGCAAACGTAACAATGCCATGCAAGAACGAAGTTGCAAAACACATGGATGAGCTTTCACCTGCAGCAAGAATCATCGGTGCAGTTAACACAATCGTTAATGAAGACGGCAAATTAGTAGGACATATCACAGACGGTATCGGATTTGTCCGCAACTTAAAAGAACATGGCGTTGATGTGAAAGGCAAAAAAATGGTAGTTCTCGGTGCAGGCGGTGCTGCAACAGCAATCCAGGTACAGTGTGCATTAGACGGTGCAGAATCCATTTCTATCTTCAATCCGAAAGACCCATTCTTTGCACGTGCAGAGTCCACAGCAGAGAAACTGAGCAAAGAAACACCGGATTGTAAAGTTTCTGTATTTGATCTGGCAGATGAGGCAAAACTGAAAGAAGAGGTTGCAAACGCAGACATCCTCGTAAACGCAACACTTGCAGGAATGAAACCTCACGAAGAGCTTACTCTGATCAAAGATAAATCCATGTTCCGCCCTGACCTTGTAGTAGCAGACGTTGTTTACAATCCTGCTGAAACAAGAATGGTAAAAGAAGCCAAAGAAGCAGGCTGCAAGCTTGCAATCGGCGGAAAAGGAATGCTGTTATGGCAGGGAGCTGCAGCTTACAAACTCTACACAGGACTGGAAATGCCAACAGCTGAATACCAGAAATTCCAGGAAGAAAACGAAAACAAGTAATAATAACCTAGGAGACCAAAATGAAACAGAAAACAAACAAAATGCTCATTTTCACCTCCCTTGCAGCATATTTCACTTATTTCATCCATGGAATCGGTGCTTCTATCCTGGGGCAGTACAAACCGGAGTTTGCAGCTGCCTGGGGTGCGAAGCCCCTGGCCGATGGCACACTGGATGTAAGTATGGTAGTATCTGTAATTGCAGCACTTGGACTGGGACGTCTGATTTCTCTTCCTTTCTCCGGCCCTCTGTCTGACAAATACGGAAGAAAACTGAGCGGAATTATCGGTGTGCTCTGTTATGTAGCATACTTCTTTGGAATGGCTAATTCCACATCCATGGCAATGGGATATGCATTTGCAGTGATCGGCGGAATTGCAAACTCTTTCCTCGATACCTGCGTAAGCCCCACCTGCATGGAAATCTATGTAAACAACCCGTCAGTAGCCAACCTGTTTACAAAATTTTCCATCTGCCTGAGTCAGTTTCTGCTTCCATTCCTGATCGGAATCGTAGCATCTGCAAATATGTCATATAAGACAATCTTTATTGTTGCAGGTATTGCAATCCTCATTGACGGAATCCTGATCCTGATCCTCCCTTTTCCGGCGAGAGAGAAGGCAGTACAGGCTAAAGCTGATAAGAAGAAATCCGGACACAAGATTTCCCCTGCAGCGATTGCTGCAATTCTGATCGGATTCACCAGCTCCTCAACCTTTATGTTATGGCTGAACTGTAATCAGGAACTTGCCCGTTCCTATGGTATGGCAGACCCTTCAAAGATCCAGTCCCTGTATGCCCTGGGAACTGCAACTGCCATCCTTGCAACAGCAGCATTTATCAAAAAAGGTCTGAAAGAGATTAACGTCCTGATCCTCTATCCGTTAATCTCCACTATCATGCTGCTCCTATGTTACTTTATCCAGGCCCCGTTTATTTGCCTGATAGGTGGTTTTGTGATCGGATATGCAGGTGCAGGCGGTGTTCTCCAGCTGGCAGTTTCCACAACAGCAGAGTTCTTCCCTGAGAATAAGGGAACAGCAACCTCACTGGTAATGATCGCATCCAGCATCGCAAACTATACGATCTTAAGCCTTGCAGGATACATTACCAAAGTGGGCGGAAGCAGTGCTCCGAGAATGATTCTTCTCCTGAACATGGCAGTGACCATCGTCGGTATCCTGCTCGCCCTTTTTGTAAAGAAAAACAGAAATCAGTAAGGCAGTGTGCCAACAAGTTGATTTCCTGAATAATCTCGCATCTAAATTTTTTATTTTTGCGTTGTTGTCGGGTGTCGTAGCTACCGCTATGCCTTGAAATAAAAAATTATTAAAATCCAATCTAACTGAAGATACGTTTGGACGTTACAAGCTTCAAATTTTTTCCGGTCGGATTGGATTTTATTAAAATCTGGATTGTTTAAAAATTAACAAAAAAGATAGAATATACAAGCTGAAATATAGAAGTAATCTAACAATTTACTGAAAAGGAGAAATTGTATGGCACATACAAGAACACAAAGAAGAGAAAATGAACTGCCCTACATCCCCTTTGGACCATTTCAGATAAGACTTCCATTTATACATTACAAGATAGAATCTGTTGAGTTCATTCAGGGTCTGATCCTGGGCGTTACTGCGCTGGCGGCTGTTCCGTATCTGGAGCAGTATCTGGGGCTTCCTTATGAGCTGGCGTGGAGCTGTGTAATTATTGAAACCTTCCTTTATCTGCTTCACAGCCTGCTCGGCGATCCGGTAGTACCGGGGTGGATCACACCCACACTGCCGCTGACCATTGTATTTCTGGAAGGCTTCCCTATGGGAGAGGAGAGGATCCAGGCAATGATCGCACTGCAGATGCTGGTAGGTCTGGTATTTATCTTTATGGGTGTGACCAGACTGGCGGATAAATTTGTTCATGCAGTTCCCAATTCTGTCAAAGGCGGAATCCTTCTTGCAGCACCTGTTACAGTTATGGCAGGACAGCTGGGTGAGAATGGAAATATGCACAAATATCCTCTGGCTATTGTTGCAGGTGTAGGTCTCCTGATCCTGATCAGCTTCTCTGACAAATATCAGGAGAAGAGAAAAACAAATAAGTTTCTTGATCTTGTTGCGAGATATGGAAATCTTTTTCCATACCTTATCGCAATGGTAGTAGGACTTCTGGTTGGCGAACTGGATGCCCCGGGACTGGAGATTGGTACCTTTATCAAGATTCCTCAGTTTAAAGATATCATTGATCAGGTGAGCATCTTTGGCGTAGGGATTCCTCCTGCATCTATGTTTATCAAAGCACTGCCGCTGGCACTGGTATGCTATGTTATTGCATTTGGTGATTTTGTTACTACAGAGACTCTTGTATCAGAGGCACGCCAGGCAAGAGATGATGAGTATATTGATTTCAATTCCAGCCGTTCCAATCTGGTCAGCGGTCTGAGAAACCTGATTCTGTCCATCATCGCACCATTTCCTCCCCTTTCCGGTCCGTTATGGGTTGGAATGACTGTATCCGTATCCATGCGTTACAAAGAAGGAAAGAAAGCAATGAAATCTCTTCTCGGAGGAATGGCTTCTTTCAGACTGGCCACATTCTTAAGTGTGCTGATCATTCCGGTAGTAAGCTTCTTTCGCCCGATCTTCGGAGTAGGATCTTCCATTACTCTGATGTTCCAGGCGTTTGTATGTGCAAGAATCGGTATGGATTACTGCAAGAGCGACAGAGACAAGATGATCGCAGGCGTAATGGCAGCAGTCCTCGCAACCCAGGGAACCGCATGGGCATCTGCATGGGCACTGGCAGTTGGTTTCGGACTGAATATCTTCCTGTCCAACTGGAATCCCTTTGAGAAAAAATAATATAAGCAAAAACCAAGAAGAACAGCCGGGATTCGGGGCTGTTCTTCTTGGTTTTCATCAATTATTATTTTAAGGAGTCATAATTATTAAATTCAAATTCTGTAACAATCTGTTGACGAATATGAGTGATATCAGCTATAGGCAAGAATAACATCTGATATCACATCATTCATCAATAGATCACAGGCTGCTGTGAATGATATCCAGCACCTGTTTTAATTCATGCACACCGACCTGTCCCGGAGCAGAAGCTTTGGAAGCAGCACCGAAGGTGAGAGCGGAGCCGAATGTCTCACCTGTCAGGCGGCTGACAACGCCTGTTCCTGCCATGGACATGGTAATGATCGGGCGGTCTGCATATTTCTCAGACATTTCCAGAGTAGCAGAGAGGAGTGTAAGAACATCCTGTTTGCAGGTTGGCATAACAGCCATTTTCGGAATGTCAGCACCGAAATCCTGCATCATACGAAGACGTCTGATAATCTCCTCCTTCTCCGGAGTCTTAAAGAAATCATGGTTGGAAGCAATTACCTTTACACCTGCCTCATGAGCAGCATTGATGATTGTCTTAACAGCTTCATCACCTGTAAATGCTTCTACATCAATTAAATCTACATAACCGCTCTGAGCAGCTGCAATATTTAAAGCAGCATAGTCATTTACAGAAATTTCTTTCTCACCGCCTTCTTTGGAAGTACGGAATGTAAGGAGAACAGGAATGTCTTTTAAAACTTCCTGAAGCTCTTTAGCGGTTTCTAATACTTTCTCAGTAGCAAAGACATCATCAAACCAGTCTACACGCCACTCAACTACATCAACAGGAAGAGTAGTGATCTTTTTGGCTTCTTCGAGAATGTCTGTTTTTGTTTTTCCTACGATGGGAACGCAGATCTTAGGTCTGCCCTCGCCGATCACAGTGTTTTTTACCTGAACTGTGTTCATTTTCTTATCCTCATATTTCTTATCATATTAAGAATAACCGGGGTATCAGTCATCATAGGAGATGTGAAGAATCTCTTTCATATGTTCGATAGGCATTGGTTCGCCTGTCCATAACTCAAATGCAGCGGAACCCTGGAATAACATCATTCCCAGACCATTCATTGTCTTACATCCAACTTCCTTGGCCATGGAACGCATCTTTGTTTCCAGCGGAGAGTAAGGAACATCAATAACGATCAGCTCAGGACGGAAGTAAGACTTGTCCGGAACAACGGACTGGCCTTCCAGAGGTTTCATTCCCACACCTGTAGCATTTACGAAAATGTAGCTGTCATCCATCTCAGCTTTCAGTTTATCAAGATCTGCCAGATCATAAAGAACTGCATGGCAGGATGTCTTTGTGTTGATCTTCTCTACTGTGGATACTGCACGATCCCAGAATTCATCCTTGCGGTTAAAGATTGTGATCTCGGCAACGCCGTCCAAAGCAGCCTGGATCTCGATGGCAGTGGCAGCACCGCCTGCACCGACGATAGTCATTTTTTTTCCGATCACATCAATATCATTATCTTTCAGGGCAGACATAAATCCGATACCGTCAGTGATATGACCTGTAAGATGACCGTTGTCATTTACGATCGTGTTAACTGCACCGCATAATTCTGCTGCAGGAGAAAGCTCATCCAGGTATTTTCCAACCAGAGTTTTGTTTGGCATGGAAACATTGGATCCTCTCATTTTCAGAGTACGGATTGCTTTTACTGCATCCTCAATCTCATCTGCGCCAACCTCGAAAGCAAGGTAAGCGTAGTCATACCCGAGTTTTGCAAAAGCCTCATTCTGCATTGCAGGAGAGCTGGAGTGACGGATCGGGTAAGCCATCAGACCGATTAATTCAGTATGTCCGGTAATTCTTTCAGCCATTATAATATCCCCTTTCGTATTTTGTTGTAAAGGTTTTTATTGAAGGTATCCCATCTGAGTCAGTGTATTAAGGATATTTCTTCCTTCCAGAGTTCCGTCGATGATTCTTCTTGCACGTTTGCTGTCTCCGATGTTCAGGATCTCAACATTATCAGAAACAAAAGCATCGGAAAGCTCTGCGAAAAGCTGTCCCTGAGCTCTCATACCAAGACATACGAATCCGTAGTCAAATGGAAGCTCACGTTCACCTTCTGCATCTTTTACAAGGAAAGAGCTGTCTTTTACTTCCTGAAGAGCTGTCTTTGTAAGCTGAGCCACATGATGTTTCTTCATCTGGTCTTTCATGTCATTCTTTGTAACAGGATCCAGGTCACGTCCAATCTGATCCATCATCTCCACAATAGAAATCTCAGCATTTCTTGCTGCAAAGAATTCCACAACATCAAGACCAACAGCGCCGCCGCCCACAACAACAACCTTCTTGCTTGTCATATCTTCCGGATAGTCATTGATGTGATTAATCATTCCCAGGATAGAAGCAACCTTGCTGCCTTCTTTGTCAATGCGGTCGTGAAGTCCCCTGATCGGAGGAAGCAGTGGTGCGGAACCTGTGGAACTTACGATCAGGTTCGGATGGAACTTGCGGATATTTTCCGGTGTTCCTTCTGTGTTTGTGAAGATATAAAGATTCTCAAGCTGCTCTGCTCTGTGAATCAGATAGTTCGGGAAATCAGCCAGACGTTTCTTTGCAGGAATCTTAGAGATCACAGAAGCAAGACCGCCAAGAGTTTCACCCTTTTCCAGAAGGAAGGTATTACAGCCTACTTCTGCGGCTGTACAGGCAGCTTCCAGTCCGGCAGTACCGCCTCCGATTACTACAACATTACAGTTTTTGTTCACTTTCTGATTCTTATAAACATCACCTTCCAGAACAGCCGGGTTTACAGTACAGCGGATCGGACGGTTAAAGCCGATTCTGTTTCCTGCACATCCGATGTTACAGGAGATACATTTGCGAAGGTCACATTCTCTGCCTGTAGCTACTTTGTTCACCCATGCAGGTTCTGCGATAAGACCACGTCCCATACCGATCAGGTCTGCATCGCCGTCAGCGAGGATCTGCTCGGCAACCTTCGGGTTACGGATATTTCCCATGGAGATACATGGCTTGCCGAATTTCTCTCTGACAGCTTTAGGCATATAGGAACGCCATCCGTCTTTCATGTAGTTGGCATCGATCTGATACTGGATAGAACCGTTTAAACCGCAGGAAACATCGAAGATATCAACTTCATCTTGAACATATTCCAGATATTCAAGAGTATCCTCAAGAGTGTTGCCGCCTTCCATCAGCTCATCTGCGCTGAGACGGAGCATGATCGGGAAGAAAGGTCCGACCTGTTTTCTTACTTCTTCAATGACCATACGGCAGAAACGTGTTCTGTTTTCCACAGATCCGCCGAACTCATCTGTACGTTTGTTTGTAAGAGGAGAGAGGAACTGGCTGATCAGATAGGAATGTCCCGCATGGATTTCTACTGCGTCAAAACCTGCAGCCTGGGCTCTCTTTGCAGCCTCGCCGTATTTCTTTACAATGTGATGGATTTCTTCCACTGATAACGGACGCGGGATCTCTCCGCCTTCTTTGGACGGAATATCAGATGCGGAAACCGGCTGCATATTTGTACGTGCGGAAACAGCGGAAGCACCTGCGTGGTTGATCTGGATCGCAATACAGGTACCATATTTGTGGATCTCTTCACAGAATTTGTACAGACGCGGCAGATAGTTGTCGTGGTCAATACGAAGCTGAGTAGTTCCGTTGGAACCCTGCGGAGAATCTACGCTTGCATTCTCTACGATGATCAGACCTGTGCCGCCTTTGGCACGCTCTTTATAATAATTAATGTGAAGAAAACTCATTTCGCCGTTCTGTTCCCCGTAATTGGTTCCCATAGGCATCATAACGATACGGTTTTTGATAGTCATATTTTTTACTGTGAGTGGTGTGAAAATATGCTGGTAATTGCTTTTCATTACGTCTTTCCTCCTGAAATTTTCTGTTGGATCTATAGCTGTTCAGTGCTTTAGCTGTGGCCTGAATATCTTTGATGTGTTAATTATATAACGGGATAATCCATAAATCTAATTGATAATTCGTGCTATATAATAAAAAACATCTATGGTTTTGCTGAGACTTTTATACCTGTGCAGTCGGATTCGCAGACAAGTGAGTGGTATAGTTACTTCAAACACACTGGTTTGCGGGAGAGGGTGAAATACAGGACAATACAAAATAACCGTAATACCCTCTATTAAATAGGAAGAAATGCTCAAAAAAACAAAATTTGGAGAAACCTGACAAATTTTTTTGCTATATTTTTAACGAAAATGACAAATAAATGTTGAAATTTTCTGCCGGAAAAGGTAAAATTAAAATCGGCTAAATTTTTGGGTTAACTTTTAAATATTCTCATAAAGATGGAGGGCAAACAAGAATGAGTAATGCAACACAAAGCTTAGCAGGCACAAGAATTACTTCTTTGCTTGACGCAAACAGTTTTGTCGAAATCGGACAGGGTGTAACAGCCAGATCCACAGACTTCAACATGACTGCAAACAAGGCACCATCTGACGGTGTTATCACCGGATATGGTGTGATCGATGACAAACTGGTTTATGTATACAGCCAGGATGCATCTGTATTAAACGGTACTGTTGGTGAAATGCATGCAAAGAAGATCACAAGACTTTATGATCTTGCCATGAAAACAGGCGCTCCGGTTATCGGACTTGTTGACTGTGCAGGTATCCGTCTTCAGGAAGCAACAGACGCACTGGAAGCTTTCGGACAGATCTATCTGAAACAGACACTGGCATCCGGTGTGATCCCGCAGATCACAGCAATCTTCGGAACATGCGGCGGTGGTATGGCAGTTATCCCGTCCCTGACAGATTTCACATTCATGGAATCCAAAAAAGGAAAAATGTTCGTCAACACACCAAACGCACTGGAAGGAAACAACACAGACAAATGCGACACAGCAGCAGCTGATTTCCAGAGCAAAGAGACAGGTGTGATCGATGGCGTTGGTACAGAGGATGAGATTCTTGGCCAGATCCGTTCCTTAGTATCACTTCTTCCTTCTAATAATGAAGACACAGACAATTACACAGAGTGTACAGATGATCTTAACCGCGTATGCGCAGATCTTGCAAACTGTGCAGGTGACACAGCAATCGCACTTTCCCAGATCGCTGACAACGGTGAATTCTTCGAGACAAAAGCAGACTATGCAAAAGACATGGTTACAGGCTTTATCCGTTTAAACGGCGCTACAGTAGGTGCTGTTGCAAACAGAAGCGAAGTATATGACGCAGAAGGTAAGAAAGTAGAAACATTTGACGGAAGCATCTCTGCAAGAGGCGCAAGAAAAGCAGCAGATTTCGTGAAATTCTGCGACGCTTTTGATATTCCGGTACTTACACTTACAAACGCAACAGGCTTCATGGCAACATTATGCAGCGAGAAGATGATGGCGAAATCCGTAGGTGAACTGGTAGCTGCATTCGCAGATGCAACTGTTCCGAAGGTAAATGTGATCATCGGCAAAGCTTACGGTACAGCTTACGTGGCAATGAACAGCAAATCTATCGGTGCAGACCTTGTATATGCATGGGATAACGCAGAGATCGGTATGATGGATGCTTCCCTGGCAGCCAAGATCATGTACGCAGATGCAGATGCTGCTGAATTGAATGAAAAAGCTGCTCAGTACAGAGAGCTTCAGAACGGTGTTGCTTCCGCAGCAGCAAGAGGCTATGTTGACACTGTGATCAACCCGGCTGACACAAGAAAATATGTAATCGGTGCATTTGAGATGCTGTTCACAAAGAGAGAAGATCGTCCGTCTAAGAAACATGGAACGGTCTAAGCGGGGTGACGCATATGAAAATGATCAAAAAAATAACTTCTGTATTCATGACATTTCTCGTAATGGCTGCGCTGGTGCTCGGCAGCACATCTGTGGTATTTGCCGCAGATAAGGTTGATGATACTGTTAAGTCCACACTGGTAACTACAGCAGAGGGACTGACAGATGCCATTGTCCAGCTTAAAGATGAAGAAATCGAGAATTACATGAGTTCAGGAGATGACTTTACAACAAGTGCCATGCAGTCCTGGCAGACATCCAAGGATGAACTTGGCGCAAAGAAGGACAGCAATGGCGAAACTACTGTAACTTTCAAAGATGATCAGTACACAGTTACTGTTCCTCTTAAATTTGAGAAAGCAGAAGCAAACTTTGTATATGTCTTTGACTCAAAGGGAACACCGACTTCCATGTCTGTAGATGTACAGTATGGTATGGGCAAGACTCTTCAGAGAGCAGGTCTTAATACTCTGATGGGTATTGGAACTGTATTCGTAATGCTGATTTTATTAAGCCTTCTGATTTCTCTGTTCAGATTCATTCCGAATCCGGAAGCAAAGAAAGCAGCAGAAGCAAAAGCAGCCAAAGCTGCAAAAGAGGCAGAGGCAGCAGCCATCGCACAGGCAGCACCTGCACAGGCAGAAGAGAACCTTGCAGATGACGGAGAGCTGGTAGCTGTTATTGCAGCAGCCATCGCAGCAGCAGAAGGAACTACAACAGATGGCTTCGTAGTTCGTTCCATCCGTAAAGTAAAAAGAAATAGAAGATAATTGTCATTTATTTAGGAGGATTTTAAAATGAAAAGCTATACAATTACAGTAAATGGTACAGCATATGAAGTAACTGTTGAAGAAACAGGAAGCGTATCCGCTCCTGCAGCAGCTCCGAAAGCAGCACCTAAGGCTGCACCTGCAGCAGCTCCGAAAGCAGCAGCTCCTGCAGCAGGCGCCGGCGCAGTAAAAGTAACTGCTTCCGTACCTGGCAAAGTTGTCAAAGTAGCAGCAAGCGTTGGACAGGCAGTAAAAGCCGGAGACAGCGTAATTATTCTTGAATCCATGAAAATGGAAATCCCTGTAGTAGCTCCTCAGGACGGTACTATCGCAAGCATTGATGTTGCAGAAGGTGCCTCTGTAGAAAACGGAGATACTTTAGCAACAATGAACTAAGACGGGAGGTAGTCAAATGTCTTATGTAACAGAAACATTGTCCAACCTGATTCATCAGACAGCATTCTTTAATCTGACATGGGGCAATTACCTGATGATCGCAGTAGCCTGCGTATTCCTTTACCTTGCTATCAAGAAAGGATTCGAGCCGCTTCTGCTTGTTCCTATCGCATTCGGTATGCTGCTTGTAAATATCTATCCGGACATTATGGCAAACCCGGAAGATATGTCCAATGGTGTAGGTGGACTTCTTCATTATTTCTACATCCTTGATGAGTGGAGTATCTTACCATCCCTGATCTTCATGGGTGTAGGTGCCATGACAGACTTCGGTCCGCTGATCGCAAACCCGATCAGCTTCCTGATGGGTGCTGCAGCACAGCTTGGTATCTATGCAGCTTACTTCCTTGCAATCTTCCTTGGATTCAACGGAAAAGCAGCAGCAGCTATCTCCATCATTGGTGGTGCTGACGGCCCGACTTCCATTTTCCTTGCAGGTAAACTTGGACAGTCTGCACTGATGGGACCGATCGCAGTGGCAGCATATTCCTATATGTCACTGGTTCCGATCATCCAGCCGCCTATCATGAAACTCTGCACAACAGAGAAAGAACGTAAGATCAAAATGGATCAGCTTCGCCCGGTTTCCAAACTGGAGAAGATCCTGTTCCCGATCGTTATCACAATCGTTGTCTGCCTGATTTTGCCTACAACAGCTCCGCTGGTTGGTATGCTCATGCTTGGTAACCTGTTCAGAGAGTGCGGTGTTGTAAAACAGCTGACAGAAACAGCTTCCAATGCCCTGATGTATATCGTAGTTATCCTTCTGGGTACATCCGTAGGTGCTTCCACAAGTGCAGAAGCATTCTTAAACGCAGATACTCTGAAGATCGTAGTTTTAGGTCTTGTTGCATTCGCAATCGGTACATTCGGCGGATGTATGCTTGGTAAACTGCTCTGCAAACTGACTCATGGAAAGATCAACCCGCTGATCGGTTCCGCAGGTGTATCCGCAGTACCTATGGCAGCCCGTGTATCCCAGAAAGTGGGTGCAGAGGCAGATCCTACAAACTTCCTTCTGATGCACGCAATGGGCCCGAACGTTGCCGGTGTTATCGGTACAGCCGTAGCAGCCGGAACATTCATGGCTATTTTCGGTGTATAATTGAATGAAATGAGTTCCCTGCTTTTATTGCGGATGCAATAAGCAGTGGAACAGCTATTCGATATAGAGCCACAGGGTATGACAACTGTCTGAACCCTGAAGTAATATTGGCTGAGTTATTGAGAACAAAATGATCAGTAACGAACAAACTATAAAGGAGATTTAATAATGGCAGAATTAGAGAAAAAACCTGTTAAAATTGTGGAAACCATTCTCCGTGATGCTCATCAGTCCCAGATCGCAACACGTATGACCACAGAACAGATGCTTCCGATCGTAGATAAACTTGATAAAGTCGGCTATCACGCAGTAGAGTGCTGGGGTGGTGCAACATTCGATGCATCCCTTCGTTTCCTTCATGAAGATCCATGGGAAAGACTTCGTAAATTACGTGACGGCTTCAAAAACACAAAACTTCAGATGCTTTTCCGTGGACAGAACATCCTTGGATACCGTCCATATGCAGATGACGTTGTAGAATACTTCGTACAGAAATCTGCTGCAAACGGAATCGACATCATCCGTATTTTTGACTGCCTCAATGACCTTCGTAACCTGCAGACAGCAGTAAGCGCTGCAAACAAAGAGAAGGCTCATGCACAGGTAGCTCTTTCCTACACATTAGGAGATGCTTACACACTGGAATACTGGACAGACATTGCAAAACGTATTGAAGATATGGGCGCTGATTCCATCTGTATCAAAGATATGGCAGGTCTTCTCCTTCCAAACAAAGCTACAGAGCTTGTAACAGCATTAAAAGAAACAGTTAAGATCCCGATCGACCTTCATACACATTACACCTCAGGTGTAGCTTCCATGACTTACTTAAAAGCAGTAGAAGCAGGTGTGGATATCATTGATACAGCAATGTCTCCATTTGCACTGGGAACATCCCAGCCTGCAACAGAGGTTATGGTTGAGACATTCAAGGATACACCATACGACACAGGATTTGATCAGAAGCTTCTCTCCGAGATCGCTGACTACTTCCGTCCGATCCGTGACGAAGCTCTTGACAGCGGACTGCTCAATCCGAAGAACCTTGGTGTTAACATCAAGACTTTACTGTACCAGGTACCGGGCGGTATGCTCTCCAACCTGACTTCCCAGTTAAAAGAACAGCACGCAGAAGACAAATTCTACGATGTTCTCGAGGAAGTTCCGCGTGTACGTAAAGACCTTGGTGAACCGCCACTTGTTACTCCGTCTTCACAGATCGTTGGTACACAGGCTGTATTCAACGTACTTATGGGCGAGAGATACAAAATGGTTACAAAAGAAACAAAAGATATCCTGTTAGGAAAATACGGCGCAACTGTAAAACCGTTTAATCCGGAAGTACAGAAGAAGTGCATCGGCGATGAGAAACCGATCACATGCCGTCCTGCAGACCTTCTTGACAACGAGCTTGAGAAACTTGAGAGCGAAATGGCTCAGTATAAGGAACAGGATGAAGACGTATTAACATACGCACTGTTCCCACAGGTAGCTATGGACTTCTTCAAATACCGTCAGGCTCAGAAAACAAAAGTTGACGAGAAAGCAGCTGACAAAAAGAACGGAGCATATCCTGTATAATTGATCAGTAATTAAATATGTCCAAACGAAAAAAGGAGCTTGCGTAAGCAGGCTCCTTTGCGTTATTATGAAAGAATATGATACCCGGGAATATAATGTGCCAATGGGTATATGCTGCCAGTGGTACATATCTATATTGATCTTAGTGAAGCGGAAACGTGGAACTATGATGAAATAGACAATCTGCAGGGTAAAATAAATACAGGAGAATATTCCATGAGCAAAGTTATAATAATCGGCGGCGGAGCTGCCGGAATGATGGCAGGGGTTTTTGCAGCCCGTAATCATCATGAAGTTCATATATTAGAGAAGAACGAGAAACTGGGAAAGAAAGTCTTCATCACAGGAAAAGGCAGATGCAATGTGACAAATGCCTGCGACACAGAAGAACTCTTTCCTGCAATGATGAGCAATCCCAAGTTCCTCTACAGCAGTTTCTATTCATTTACCCCTCAGGATGTAATGGAGTTCTTTGAGAAAGCAGGTGTCCCTCTGAAGGTAGAGCGTGGAAACAGAGTATTCCCACAGTCTGACCATTCTTCAGACATCATCCGCGCTCTGGAGCGTGAGCTGAAGAAAGCAGGAGCAAAGATTCATCTTCACACTGCTGTGCAGGAAATCGTAAAGAAACCTGTAACAGATTCGGCAAATACCCTGGAATCAGAAGCTACATTAACAGAATCAGGATCTGGTGCAGGAAAAGGCAGAAAAGGAAAAAAATCACCTGACATACCGCAGGAGAAGATCACAGGAGTCATCCTTACAGATGGAACCTTCATGGAAGGAGATGCAGTCATCGTGGCAACCGGTGGATTCTCTTATCAGAGTACAGGCTCCACAGGTGACGGATACCGCTTCGCAAGAGAACTGGGACTGAAAGTCACGGACATTGCTCCCTCCCTTGTGCCATTAAAGACAAAAGAAGACTATGTCCCTAAGCTTCAGGGACTTTCCCTTAAGAACACAGGACTCACCATAAAGAATGGAAAGAAAGTACTCTATGAGGATTTCGGAGAGATGATGTTCACCCATTTCGGAGTCACAGGCCCCATGATCCTCTCCGCCAGTGCCCACATCGGTGCAAAACTGGCAAAAGCACCAAACGGCGAACTGTCCGCATATCTGGATCTGAAGCCTGCACTCACCAGAGAACAACTGGATGCCAGGATCCTGCGTGAATTTGAAGCAGGACCAAACAAACAGTTCAAGAATGTGATTGGCGTACTTTTCCCGTCATCTCTGACTCCGGTAATGCTGGAACTGGGTGGAATCCCCGCAGAGAAGAAAATCCACGACATCTCCAGAGAAGAACGCCAGCATTTCATTGATATAATAAAAGCATTTCCGTTCACCATCACGGGGATGGGCGAGTTCAAAGAAGCCATCATTACCAGAGGCGGTGTCTCTGTCAAAGAGATCAACCCGGGCACAATGGAATCAAAGAAAATATCAGGTCTTTACTTCGCAGGTGAGGTACTGGATCTGGACGCAGTGACAGGTGGATATAACTTACAGATTGCCTGGTCTACCGCATATCTGGCAGCGCAGGCGATACAGTAAGCAAATTAAGCAATTACACAAAATAATGCAATCAGGACAGTTCGGCAGAGTGCGAAGGACAAGGAAGATATCTGTAGGCGTGCTGATGCACGACAAAGATATCTGACGCAGGACTTCACGCTATGATGGACTGGATTGCCTGCAGTATTTTATGGAATTGCTATATAACTATGATATGATTCGACTATACATTATTAAATAATAGAAACAGGAGGAATCACAAAAATGGGATGTAACATAGCCATCGACGGACCTGCAGGAGCAGGTAAGAGCACCATCGCAAAGAAAGTAGCGAAAGAATTATCATTTATCTATGTAGATACAGGAGCCATGTACAGGGCAATGGCTTTATATCTTTTGAACCATGGCGTAAACGGAGAAAATCAGGAAGAGATCGAAGCCGTATGTTCCGGCGCTGACATCTCCATCGAATACAAAAACGGAGAACAGATTGTCATCCTCAACGGAGAGAACGTAAATGCTATGATCCGCACCGAACAGGTAGGAAACATGGCATCCAAAAGCTCCGCAAACCCGAAAGTCAGAGCCCACCTTCTGAAACTTCAGAGAACTCTGGCAGAGAAAAACGACGTAGTCATGGACGGCAGAGATATCGGCACAACCATCCTTCCAAACGCAGAAGTAAAAATCTACCTCACAGCAAGCGCAGACACCAGAGCAAAAAGAAGAGCCCTGGAATATGAACAGAAGGGAGAATCCTTCGACCTGGACCAGATCCGAAAAGACATCATCGAGCGCGACGAACGCGACATGAACCGCGAAATCTCCCCTCTGAAACAGGCAGACGACGCAGTGCTTGTAGATTCCTCGGAAATGGGAATTGATGATGTTGTCAATGCAATTCTTAATGTATATAAAGAAAAGGTGCAGAAATGATCAGATAACTGCCTGTAGTTCATCAGAAGATGACACACGCAAAGATATCTGACACAGGATTTCACGCTCTGATGAGTTGGATTAAGATACATTATTTCAGAGGATTGCTATAAATTCCAGAAGAATGGCAATGAATATAAATTAAGAGGATTAGTAATGAAAGTAAAAGTAGCAGAAACAGCAGGCTTCTGCTTCGGCGTCAAACGTGCAGTAGACAAAGTCTACGAACTGATCGGCACAGAACAGAAACCAATCTACACTCTGGGTCCGATCATCCACAATGAAGGCGTAGTAGCGGATCTGGAAGCCCGTGGCGTCCACGTTATCACAGAAGCAGACCTGGATTCCCCGGATGACACCCTGCAGAACGGAACAGTAGTCATCCGCTCTCACGGCGTAGGTAAACCCATCTACGATAAGCTGAAAGAAAAAAACATCTCCTACGTAGATGTGACCTGCCCCTTCGTCCTGAAAATCCACAGGATCGTGGAAAAAGAAAGCCTTGCAGGAAACCACATCATCATCATCGGCGACAAAGACCACCCCGAAGTACAGGGCATCTGCGGCTGGTGTCAGGGACCGTACACGGTGATCAGAAACAAAGAAGAAGCCGAAGCATTTGTACCCCCAAAAGGCAAAAAAATAAGTATTGTGTCCCAGACGACATTTAATTACAACAAATTTAAAGATTTAGTTGAAATTCTTTGCAAAAAGAGGTATGATAATAATGTTTTAAATATTCTCAATATTTTAAACACTATTTGTAATGCTACCGAAGAACGGCAGAGAGAAGCAAAAAACATAGCCGGAGAGGTAGACACTATGCTGGTCGTAGGTGGCCGGCACAGTTCCAATACTCAAAAGCTGTTTGAAATATGTAAAAAGGAATGTGGAAATACTTACTATATACAAACACCTGTAGACTTGGATTCTGAAATGTTCCAATGCAGTAGTTATGTAGGTATTACAGCAGGGGCTTCCACCCCAAACAAAATTATTGAGGAGGTTCAAGAACATGTCAGAATTAAGTTTTGAACAAATGCTGGAAGATTCCGTAAAGACTATCAGAAATGGAGAGATTGTACAGGGTACTGTCATCGATGTAAAAGAAGATGAGATTATTCTGAATATCGGTTATAAAGCAGACGGTATTATCACAAAGAACGAATACTCTAACGATGCAAGCCTTGTACTCACAGATGCTGTTCACGTTGGAGACACAATGGAAGCAAAAGTTCTCAAAGTAAACGATGGAGAAGGTCAGGTTACTCTTACTTACAAGAGACTGGCAGCAGAGAAAGGCAACAAACGTCTTGAAGAAGCATTTGAGAATCAGGAAGTATTAAAAGCTCCTGTAACTCAGGTACTTGACGGCGGACTCTGTGTAAACGTAGACGAAGCAAGAGTATTCATTCCTGCAAGCCTCGTTTCCGACACATACGAGAAAGACCTTTCCAAATATGCAGATCAGGAGATTGAATTCGTTATCACAGAATTCAACCCGAGAAGACGCCGCATCATCGGTAACCGTAAGCAGCTTCTTCTTGCTGAGAAAGCAGAGAAACAGAAAGAATTAATGGAGAAGATCCATGTTGGCGACACAGTTGAAGGAACAGTTAAGAACGTTACAGATTTCGGTGCATTCATCGATCTTGGCGGAGCAGACGGACTTCTTCACATCTCCGAAATGTCCTGGGGCAGAGTAGAGAACCCGAAGAAAGTATTCACTGTTGGCGATAAAGTCAAAGTTCTTATCAAGGAGATCAACGGAGAGAAGATCGCACTTTCCCTTAAATTCCCGGAAGCAAATCCATGGCTCACAGCAGCTGAGGACTTCGCTGTAGGAAATGTAGTTAAAGGTAAAGTTGCACGTATGACAGACTTCGGTGCATTCGTAGAGCTTGCACCTGGTGTAGATGCACTTCTTCATGTATCCCAGATTTCCAGAGAGCACGTTGCCAAACCTTCAGACGTACTTTCCATCGGACAGGAGATCGAAGCTAAGGTTGTTGACTTCAACGGCGAAGACAAGAAAATCAGCCTGAGCATGAAAGCTCTTGAGGCACCGGCTGAGGAAGCTACAGAAGAATAATTAAGAGAATACTCATAAATATTCAGCAACCGGCTTTGTATGAGGATGATCATACAGAGCCGGTTGATTGTTTTTTTAGATTACGAATGTGGTCAGCAGTTACAGGAGCATCAGAAATGCTGCAGACAGTCAGGAAGGAATTATAGGATGTCCATAAAAGGAATTTATGATATACACTGTCATATTGTACCCGGTGTAGACGATGGAGCCACAGATATAGGAGAAACCGTAAAATTACTCCGGATGGAATATGAACAGGGCGTGCGGACGGTTATTGCAACTCCCCATTTCCGCTTTCGGATGTTTGAAACACCTGCGGAGAAAGTCAGAGAGCAGTTCAGACTGGTGGAGAAAGCGGCATCAGAGATCAGCCCGGATCTCCATGTGTATCTGGGATGTGAGTTTCACGCTAATATGGAGATGCTTCCCATGCTCAGAGAACAGAAAGTAATGACAATGGCCGGTTCGCGGTATGTTCTTACAGAATTTTCCCATAACTCGGAAGAAAGCTATATACGGGAACGTCTCGGTGCATTGCTCTCCGGAGGATATAAGCCGATCATGGCACATATAGAACGTTACGAAGCCACACGCAATAGTCTGGATTTTGTGGAAGAACTGGCAGATATGGGCGTCTATATGCAGATCAATGCAGACAGCATCACAGGAAAAGACGGATTTTTTACTAAACGGTACTGTAATAAAATCATGAAAGACGGACTCCTTCATTTCGTCGGATCAGACTGTCACAACAGTGCAAAGAGGAGCAGCAGGATTGGAGAGGCATATCGTATGGTTTCAGCGAAATTCGGGCAGGACTATGCAGATGAACTGTTTATTCATAATCCTGCAGAAATTCTGAAACAGAAACAAAAACATGAGGCTACAGATTGACTTTTTTTATTGGCTGATATACAATAAAATCGGTTTATGTCAATTTTGCTGTTTACTTTCAGAAATACATAAGACAGAATATTACCTGTGAACAGTAATGTACAAAACTATAAAGAAAAAAGGGAAAAGGAAATTATCAGATGTTAGACAATTTGAACAGTAACTTTGAGAGCAGCAAAGCACAGAGACCCGATGCAAATGATGATGAAGTCGAAATCGACTTACTGGAAATATTTTATGCGCTCAAGAAAAAAATCCTTCTGGTACTGATGGTTGCTCTTGTCGGAGGCTGTATTGCAGCAGCATATACGCAGTTTTTAATGACACCGATCTACAGCTCCACATCCAGTATCCTTGTACTTTCGAAAGAAACCACACTGACATCACTGGCGGATCTGCAGTTAGGTGCCAGCCTGACCAGTGATTATACAGTTCTGATCACAAGTACCCCTGTGATGGAACAGGTGATTTCAGATTTGGATCTGGATATGACTGCAGAACAGCTGAAAGGAAGCGTAAGTATCAATAATCCTACAGATACCCGTATCCTTGAGATTACTGTCAATAATACAGATTCTAAAATGGCAAAGAAGATCGTAGATGAGATTGCGAATGTTTCTTCATCCTATATTGGCGATAAAATGGAAGTTATTCCGCCAAAGATTATTGAAGTTGGTAAGATTGCTACTGTAAGAACTTCTCCAAGCGTAAAGAAGAATGCAGCACTCGGCTTCTTACTCGGTTTCCTTGCATGTGCGGCAATCGTGGTTGTATACGCTGTAATGGATGATACTATTAAGACAGAGGAAGATATTGAGAAATACCTGGGAGTTTCTGTTCTTGCCAAGGTTCCTGACAGAAAAGATTTTATAAATTCGAAGAACAGGAAATCAAAGAACAAGAATAAGAAGCACCATTAAACTGATGGAGGAATCTGAGCAATGAAGAAACTCAATTTAACAGATAAAAGAAATCCGGATTATTTTTACAGTGAGGCGATCAAAACTCTGCGTACCAATATTCAGCTGTCGGGTCAGAGCATAAAGACAATTCTGGTTACAAGCTGTTATCCAAACGAAGGTAAGAGTGATATAGTACTCAGTCTTGCCCAGGAGCTTGGGAGCATTGGCAAGAAGGTTCTCCTTCTGGATGCGGATATCAGGAAGACTGCATATGCCGGACGACTGGGTGTGGAAGAGGAAGTGAAAGGTCTCTCACAGCTTCTGAGCGGTCAGGTGGGACTACAGGAGATTATTTATTCTACAAACTTTCCGAATATGGATATCATATTCGGAGGTCCAAGTGCACCGAATCCGTCAGGACTTCTCAGTGAGAATATCTTTAAGGTATTCTTAAAGGAAATCAGAGAATATTATAATTATATCCTGATCGATACACCGCCTATCGGAACAGTAATTGATGCGGCAGTGATAGGAAGATGCTGCGATGGTGCAGTCTTTCTGATCGAACCGGGAAATGTCAGGTACCGGGACGCACAGAAAGCATTTAAACAGCTGGAAAGAAGCGGATGCCGTATTCTTGGAGCTGTTATGAACAAGATAGATACCAGTGATGACAAATATTATTCTTCTTATTATAAGCATTATGGAGAGTATTATCACAGAAGTGACGAAGAAGCCCAGATTAAATAATACGGGCAGTTATCTGGCAGTAAGACAGAAACCATGATCAATGATAAAGGAGAATTTGGAAAAGTGAGCAAAATAAGGAAGAAAAAAATAAAAAAGACGAATATCTTACTGGGCTTTATCTGCATTCTTCTGGCAGTTCTCCTGGGCTTTATTCTTGTGACCAGTTATAAATCGGAACAGAAGGAATCCAGACACCTGTCAGAAATTGCAGACGACCAGCAGAGTGGGATTGAAGATTACGAAGCAGTAAAAGAACGTGCAAAAGAGCTGGAGGAGATATCTTCCGAAGAAGCAGAAGATACAGAAGACATTAAATCAAAGAACACAGAAGACACAAAAGACACAGAAAAAACGGATACAGCTGACACAGAAGATGCAGATAAGACAGAAGATACAAAAGATAAGACGACAGCTGCTTCAGGTATTGTGTGCTGGGGAGATGATTTGATCAATGGGGAAGAATCCAATACATATTCCTATATGACAGTACTTCAGAAGCTTCTGACCGATAATGGCTATAATATGACAGTGATCAATAAAACGCTTCAGGGAGGCGGCACTCTCTCCATGATGAAGATGGCTGGTGTAAGTGATGAAACTATTCAGAGCTATATTACTAAACATCAGCAGGCTGCAAACGGTGCCCAGCTGAATGTAACAGAGACCGGAATACGTGATCTGACAGAAGAACAGACTACAAGAAATGATATGGATTGTATTCCTGTTATCTTCATGGGATATTATGGCGGCTGGAATCATGATCCTGCAGAACTGGCAGACCAGCAGGAACAGATTTTAAATACATTTCAGAATAAAGATCAGTTTATTGTAGTAGGAACACGCCCTATGGACGGAAGTGTAACCTCTGAAGCACTGGATCAGGTGCTCAGCCAGAAATGGGGAGAACACTATATCAGTCTTGCAGATGTGACTGCACAGCCGTCTTCTACCTATGAGGCCCAGCAGGCAATGGCAGAGGCAATATTACAGAAATTGCAGGAGCTTAATTACATCAGCAAAAACTGATGAGATAACTGAAATACAGAGATTGAAGGAATGAAATGAAAAAAAACACAAGAAAAGCCATCAGACAGCGTAAGATCTGTATGCTTTTGATTATTATCCTGATCATAGTTCTTTCCATTCTTGGCGGCGGTTATTATCTGTTAAGTCAGAAAAATGCTGCATCGTCAAAAGCCGACGGTCAGAACAGTGACAGCCGGAATCAGACGGATTTGAACCAAAACAGTGCTACCGTGGAATATAAAGGTGAGACATACAAATATAACGATCATCTCAGCAATTATTTATTCCTGGGAATTGATACAAGGGAAGCTGTAGATACTTATCAGTCACAGGCAGATGCCGGGCAGGCAGATGCAATTTTCCTGGTGTCCATGGATCGTGCAACAGAGAAGATAAAGGTTCTGTTTGTTCCACGAGATTCCATGACCAGGATAGAAGTATTTAATCCATATGGTCAGAGCCTTGGAGAGACAACAGATCATCTGAATATACAGTATGCCTTTGGGGACGGGAAAGAGAAAAGCTGTGAACTGATGAAAACAGCAGTTTCCAATATGCTGGACGGACTTCCGATCCAGGGGTATTGCTCCATGAATATGGATGGCATTTCAGTGATCACAGATTTCGTAGGTGGAATACAGCTCACAATCCCTGATGACAGTCTCGCAGATGTGAATCCGGAATATAAAAAAGGTGCTGTTGTGGATATCACAGGGGAAACTGCAGAACAGTTTGTAAGATATCGTGACATTGACAAAACCCAGAGTGCTCTGGTCCGTCAGGAGAGACAGAAAACCTTTCTTCAGGCACTGGTGCAGAAGGCACAGGAAAAAGCAGGAGAGGACGCCGGATTTGTGACAGGTCTCTATGACAGTGTTAAAAGCTATACAGTTACAAATATGGGAAATGATATATTTGCCAAATTGCTGGCTGCATCACAGAATGGAATCACTGATACAGAGACAGTACCGGGTGAGGGAACACATGGGGAGAACTTTGATGAGTACCATATCGATGAGGATGCATTGTCAGACTTGATTATTTCCATGTTTTATGAGAAAATCTGATTGTATTAGTCATAGAGCGTGTCTGAAAAATCATTCCCGCAATCTGCACGCCCCACTTTGCGGGATATTTCACCCGAATTCAGTTGCCGTAGCCCGCTACGGCGCCCTCATTCGGGCAAAATATCCCACAAATTGTGACGTACATCTTGCAGAAAGCCTTTTTCAAACACGCTCTAGTATGATGAATACAGAATACACTGTACTGTGATAAATAATTATCACTGTTATTATTCAGAGATAGTCCGTGCAGACATTCTGTACGGTTATCTATATAAAAATTAATCCAAAAGGAGAGGTGCATTATGAAAATCGCAAAGAAATTTATGACACTTGCTTTAGCAGCTGCCCTTGGAGTAGGATGTGCTACTGTAGGTGTCGGTGCAGCGCCAAGCAACACGAGTGATCTGGCCGCGGTAGCGCCAAGTAGGACAAGCGAAACTACTGTGGATTCTGAACATTCTTCAATTTATGAAGTTGTTAAGGAACTTGAGAAAACACAGGGCTTTGCTGATCTGCAGGCAAAATATAAAGATCTGGCAGATGCTTTTAAACAAATCAATGATGGAACAATGAAGATGGAAGATTTCATAAAAGTATTGAAATCCCTTTCCGTAGATGAAGCAGACAAAGCAGACCTTGAAGATGCCATTGCTAAACTCGAAGGAAAAATGATTGTTACATTTGTCAATGAATTCAACGTACTGAAGCCAGAAGAAGCAAAGCCTAATGATGACGGAACATATGAAGTAAAGCTTAATGTTCCGAGTCTTACAGACACTATGGAAGGTATTCAGCTTTGGGTCTACAGCAAAGACGGCACAAAGAAGTTTGTAGTCATTGATCCGGTTAATATTGACAAAGAGGGCAAAACTCTTACTGTTAACTTAAACGATGGAGATTTCTTCATGGTAATCGCAGATGCGAAATAATCAATAATTCGGAATCAGAACGCAGTCGCCAGAGATGGCGGCTGTTTTTTTGTAGAAATATGTTGCATTTTTTTATTGACGTAGTTATAATAAAACACGACGTAAATCTTTTGTCTTTAAATCGTCGCTTTGCCGCGTTTGAAGATATGGATAATACATATCTTGAAGTATGAGTCTGCCTTGAAACACAGGCAGAATGGCGAAGCATACCCAGAATACGGAGGTAAGATATCCAGTGTGGTATGTGATGCAGGTGCGCACAGGCACCGAAGAAAACATCCGCTGTCAGTGTCAGCGGTTAATAAGCAGCAATGTCTTAGAACGCTGCTTTATCCCATATTACCAACAGAAGAAACGATTTCAGGGCGAATGGCATATCCAGGAAAGAATCCTCTTTCCCGGGTATGTCTTTTTAATTACCCAAAATCCGGAAAAACTGGTAAATGGACTCAGGAAAGTCATCGGACTGACGAAGCTGATCGGAACCGGCGATGAGATCGTCCCACTGGTTCAGGAAGAAATAGATTTGCTTATGAAAATAGGCACAGACAAACAGCTTGTAGAGATGTCTTCCGGCATTATCGAGAATGACAGAGTGCAGATCCTGGCAGGTCCTCTGATGGGAATGGAAGGAAATATCTGCAGGATAGACCGGCACAAAAGAATGGCATATATGGAAATAGAAATGTTTGGAAGAACAGTAGAAATGAAGGTGGGATTGGAAATTATAAGAAAAGAATAATAAAAAATGATGGCATATTTACAGGAAAACGATTCTGTAAATATGCCTTTTTGAATAAAAAAGAAGGAGAGGTTAGGAAAACGTATGTACAGGAAAAAATCAAGAGGATGGTATAAACACAAAGATTTCATATTAATTGATCTTGCGTGTTTATTTATGGCTTTAATACTGGCGTATCTGATTCGAAACGGTTCTGTCAGGAACCTGTTTACACTGGGAATTTATCGCAATGTGATGATATTTGTCATATTGGTGGATTTGTTCCTGATCATTTTGTTTGAATCTTATAAAGGAGTTCTGAGAAGAGGACGTTATCAGGAGCTGCGCTCTGTTATCCGGCAGATGATCCTGATCGAACTGGCAAGTGGTCTGTACCTGTTTACTGTCAGTGGCGGACATACCTTTTCAAGAATAATCCTTTATCTTATGGGAATTTTCTATGTGCTTTTGTCCTATTGTACAAGAATAATATGGAAAAAACGTCTGCTGCATAAAATGGCAGAAGGTGGAGAGCATTCTCTCTACATTGTAACCAATTATGACCTTGCATCAAAAGTAATCCAAAATGTAAAAGAACACAATTATAACCGTTACAACATCAATGGTCTGATACTCATTGATAAAGATATGACAGGGAAAGAAATTGCAGGAGTCCCGGTAGTAGCAGACTTAAATAACGCATCATCCTTTATCTGTCAGCAGTGGGTAGATGAGGTCTTTGTAAATGTAGATGAAACATATCCATACCCTCAGGAACTGATAGAAGAGTTGCTGGAAATGGGAATGCCGGTCCATGTAAACCTGGCAAAAGTCAGAAGTACTCCTGGACAGAAACAATTTGTGGAGGCAATTGGCGGATATACAGTTCTGACAACCACCATGAACTATGCCACAGACAGACAGGCACTTGCCAAAAGAGTATTGGATATTCTGGGGGGACTGGTGGGCTGCTGCCTGACAGGAGTTATTTTTATTTTCATAGCACCGGCTATCTACATCAGTTCTCCGGGTCCGATTTTCTTCTCACAGACAAGGATTGGAAAAAACGGAAAGCCATTTAAGATGTATAAATTTCGAAGCATGTATATGGATGCAGAAGAACGAAAAGCAGAATTGATGGCTCAGAACAAAATGAGTGATGGACGTATGTTCAAACTCGATTTCGATCCCCGAGTAATCGGAAATAAGATTTTGCCGGACGGAACCAGAAAAACCGGAATCGGCGAATTTATCAGGAAAACATCCCTTGATGAATTTCCACAGTTTTGGAATGTGCTAAATGGGAGCATGAGCCTTGTAGGAACTCGTCCGATCCTTCAGGACGAACTGCGTCAATATGAATTACATCACAGGGCTCGAATCGCTATTAAACCGGGAATCACTGGTATGTGGCAGGTAAGCGGACGAAGTGACATCACTGACTTCGAAGAAGTTGTGAGACTGGATACAGAATATATCAGCAACTGGAATTTTGGCCTGGATATTAAAATACTGTTTAAAACAGTAATTATGGTTCTGAAGAGGGAAGGATCGGTATGAAGAAAATTCGGCAAAGTCCGCACATGGAATGCAAAGGAGCATGAAGTGGAGCGGATTTTGTTGTTATTGTGTATGGGGTTACTTGTAGAATATGGATGGAAAGATGTGTACAGTTTTAACAAAATTCATATACCAATAAGTTAGGTGAGTAGCCCATGACAGGTCTACATCAAAGACTCAGTGACGGTCGGAAAAATAGATGTCATTGTGAGAAAAATGATAACCACAGTGCGATAGATTATCCGGCATGGATGATAACCACACTGTTTTATATAAATTGCTCGGCTCAATATGAGCCTTCCGTATAAGTAGAAAAAGAGGGAAAGGTGCGAGAAATGGAGTATAAGAGAAAGGTTGATAAAAAACGCATTCCAACTTGCAATATTATGGGCGTTAATATTGCGGCAATCAATATGGAGTGGTTGTTAGACTATCTCGAAAAAAATATTTCGGAAATAAAAGGAGACTACATATGTGTCTCGAATGTACATACAACTGTAACCAGTTTTGAGGATGCGGCTTACTGTGCGATTCAAAATGGCGGGTTAATGGCAATTCCAGATGGCGGTCCTCTTTCTACTGTTGGTCAGAAACGCGGTCATAAGAATATGGAGCGCACAACAGGTCCAAGTTTAATGGGAGAGATTTTTGAAATCTCTGCAAAGAAAGGGTATCGCCATTATTTTTATGGCAGCAAAGAAGAAACATTGGAGCTATTGTATCAAAAACTCACAAGCAATTATCCGGGAATCCAAATTGCTGGAATGTACAGTCCTCCGTTTAGACCTCTGACGGAAGAGGAAGATAAGGCAATTATAGAGAGAATTAATGAAACAAAACCGGACTTTGTCTGGGTTGGGATTGGAGCTCCCAAACAGGAAAAGTGGATGGCAGCACATCAGGGAAAAATTGATGGACTGATGCTAGGTGTTGGAGCTGGATTTGACTATTATGCAGAGAATATCAAGCGTGCTCCGATGTGGATGCAGAAACATAATCTGGAATGGGTGTATCGCTTAGCACAAGATCCGAAGAGACTGTTTAAGAGGTATTGGAGCACTAATACGAAGTTTATTTGGAATGCAATGATAAAAGGAAAGTGAGGTAATGACTGTGGACAATGCAAAAAAACAGAATATTTTGATTATACATAATTATTACCAGATTCCAGGTGGAGAAGATACAGTTGTTGCCAATGAAAAGAAAATGCTTGAGAAGCATGGCCATAAAGTAATCTTATACAGCCGTAATAATGCAGAATTGAAGCAAATGTCAAAACTTCAGAAAGTTTTTCTTCCAATTACAACAGTGTTTAATCCAAGAACATACCGAGACATCAAGAAGTTGATAAGAGATGAGAAGATAGAAATCGTTCATGTTCATAACACACTTAATCTGGTGAGTCCAGCGGTCTATTATGCGGCAAGACGCATGAAGGTTCCAGTGGTTCAGACGATACATAATTTTCGGCTACTCTGTCCCGGTGCGACTTTTTATAGAGATGGACATATTTGTGAAGATTGCGTAGAGTATGGTTTGAAATGCGCAGTAAAACACCGTTGCTATCGAGGAAGTAAAATTCAGACATTGGCATGTGTCCTTAGTACTGCATTCCATCGAATGACAGGAATTTACGGAAAAATCAATTATATTTGCTTGACTGATTTTAATAAGCAAAAACTGTTGGGATTAAAGCAAATTAAACCGGAAAGGGTATTTGTAAAGCCTAATTTTGTTGAATGCAAAAATGAATATATTCCAGAAAAGGATAGAAAGAATCAATTTGTTTTTGCAGGAAGATTAGATAAGCTAAAAGGAATTGACCTGCTTTTTGAAGCATGGAAACATATGGGAGAAGAAGCTCCAAAGTTAATTGTTTGTGGTACCGGTTCAATGGAAGATTGGTGTAAGTCGTTCATTAGAGAAAACGATGTGAACATTGAAATGCGTGGATTTGTGCCAAATAATGAGGCTCTAAAGATAATAGCAAACAGCAAAGCAATTGTATTGCCTACTCAGTGCTATGAAGGATTTCCGATGAGCATTGTGGAAGCGTTTAGTGTTGGAACACCTGTTATTTGTTCTGATCTTGGAAATGCTGGAAGTGTTGTCGAAGAGGGAATAACAGGTTATAAGTTTACAGCTGACTTGGTGGATGAAATCATTCAAGCAGTAAAAAGATGTCATGGATTGTGTAGTCAGACAAAGAAAGTATATAAAGATAATTATTCAGTAGAGAAAAACTATGAATTAATCAGTAGTATCTATAAGGCTATACAGATGAAAGGATTGTAAATGCAAGACTCAAATATTGTTTTACAGGTGGTAAAAATTGAAAATACCAATAGGAAATCGGCTACGCATTTTGCACTTTGCAGTGGATTGCATTTGCGATATTTAATTGATTTAGATGGCGGGGCCAAAAGGTTGAGTGAAAATATTTCTACATACTCAAAAAAACTAAGTCTGTTGATGCAGTTTATAAATATTATTCCGTTTCCGATATTGAACCTTATGAAACTGGGATATTTTGTGAAAGCGGAACTTAATAAAGAAGTAGAAACTTGTAGGCAGAACATTCAAAAAAAGCACTGGAATATGATTGTTGGTACTTATGATGAAAAACAAAAAATAGTTCTTCAGTGTTTCAATGCTTCAGAAAATGCTGATTTTATTAAAATTGGAAATGCAGCAACAGAAAAAGAAATGAATGCAGAGATTTCTTTTTTACAACAAAAGAGAGTATATTCAACTTTTGATATTCCGCAATTATTGGGCAGTATCAGCAGAGCAGATGGGGCGACTTTCAATATTCAAATAACAAAGGAATTTGTTGGTGACAAAGTAGAGCCTATATTAACACAAGAAATCGTGGAAATCTACAAAGAACTGTCAAAAGATAAAAAGAACGGTTTAGAGTTTTCACATGGGGATTTTGCTCCATGGAATTTAAAAAGAAATGGTGATAAGTACACGCTGTTTGATTGGGAACATTGCGGTTATAGGATGCCAGGATTTGACCTTATGCATTATGCAACTATTGTGCAAAAGGTATTGAATGGTAAAGAACTTTCGGAAGCATTTGATGAAGGATTGAAGAATATTCATCAGTGTTTACCATATTTTGCCATAGAAAAAGAAGATTTTTTAAAAGAATTTGAAAAACTAAGAACGCAGATCAGTTGAGGAGAGTAAAGAAATGAATTGTACAGAGGTTTTTAATTATATATTTGAATCTTTCAATTCGAATAATATTGATTATGCTATTATTCATTCATATCAATATTTGCCGGATAGATTTGACTCTGATATAGATACAGCAATCAATGTTCCGAATATAAAGGACGCTATCAAATTGCTTGATGATACCTTGGTTGGAACTGGCTGGAGAGTAATTCAATTTTGGCGACATGAAAATTATGCAGCAGATTGTATTATTTCGAATGATGATGAGTTTCTTCAAGTTGATTTTTGCACACATTATGAGAGAAATGGTCGAGTTGTAATTCCAGTACAAGAACTCTTAGATGGCAAGAGAATGTACAAAAATTTTTATATACCAAAACCACAAACTGAATTTACATATGTCTTAGTAAAAAAAATACTGAAGAAAGTCTTTTCTGATGGTAGTAAGCAACGGCTGACTGCATTGTGGAAAGCAATGAACGAAAAAGAAAGGCAGGAAACGAAAGCCGGTCTGAAAAGATTCATAGCGGAAGACCAGATTAATGAAATTCTTGAGTGTGTTGATTCATTGCAATATGACTTGATTGATTTAGAACGAGCACATCAGCTATTAAAAAAGAAAACTTCCAATGTTGCGGATAATCTGCATTATAAGGTGTTTGATTTGAAGCGTAGATTTGAGAGAATTGTTCATCCTACAGGTCTTTTTATTGTTTTGCTAGGGGTAGATGGCGCAGGAAAAACAACGATTGCAGAGAATTTAAAAGCTAGATATGTTACGGCATTTAGAAAAATTGATCATTATCATTCAAGAGTGCGTGTTTTAAAAGATATTTCTCAGTTAAAAAAAGATGCCACACCGATTGATGCATCAAATCCTCATGGAAAGAAGCAAAAAGCAGGAAAATTCACTTCAGTAGCTAAGTTTGGCTATTATTTTCTGGATTTTTTAATTGGAAATGTAAAGATTGCTATTGCAAAAATTAAAAGTACACTGGTATTGGTTGAAAGATATTATTATGACTATTCAATAGATAAAGTGCGTTATAACTTGAATTTGTCGGATAAATTTCTTTTGTTTTTTGAACATTTTGTTTTAAAACCAGATGTTATATTTATTTTAACTGGTGATAGTAAGAAACTGCTGGATAGAAAACATGAAATCACAATTGATGAAATTGATGAACAGAAGAGAAAATTGAATGAAAGATTCATTAATAATCCCAAAGCAGTGTTTATTGATACTACAGAAGGAACAGTTGATGAATGTGTTAATAAAATGCTTAAAGAATGCAATGCAATTATGAGGAAACGAAGAAAATGGTAAAAAATAGAATTCGGGTTTTAATATCAGCGTATGCATGTGAACCAAATAAGGGTTCAGAACCTGGTGTGGGTTGGAATTGGACACTACAGATGGCAAAAATGGACGAGGTTTATGTTATAACCCGCTCTAACAATCGAAAAGTTATCGAAACATTTTTACAGAAACATCCAGTGGAACATCTTCATTTCTATTATCATGATTGTGCTACATGGAAAAGAAAAATGAAGAAATTGCCAAATGGTATATTTGTTTACTATAAAATGTGGCAAAAAGAAATATTACCTATCGCAAGAAAAATTGTTGAAGATGAGAAAATCGATATTGTACACCATATAACATTTAATGAATTTAGAACACCAGGAAAGTTGTATCAACTTCCAGTGCCATTCGTTTGGGGGCCAATTGGAGGCGGGCAGTTTTATAATCCTATTTTCAAAGATGCTTATTTTAGTCGAAAAGATATCAACAAAGAAAAATTAAGGAATTTTATCAATAGATTCTATTTGATATTCTCTAGTGATATTAAAGCAGCTGTTAAAAAGGCAAATACTATTTTAATTGCAGATCAGTCCACAGAAAGTATTATGCCGAAATCAAGAAAGTACGTTCGCTTGCTAGAGACAGGGTATGACCTGAAAAGAAATGAAGTGAAAGATTATGATGAGGATTTAACAATCAACAAAAAGAGGCCGATTAGGCTTTTGTGGGTGGGCGGTATTTGGCCACGAAAAGGTTTAAAAGTTCTGATTGATGCCTTGCATAATAGCCAATTTGAAAATTATTCATTAAGCATTGTTGGAGATGGGCAGGATCGTAAAGCGTCTGAAAGACTTGTGCGAGAATATGGAATTGAGGAAAAGGTACGTTTTTTAGGGGCGTTAAGCTATGATGAAGTGAATAGTTTATATGACAACGCAGATGTTTTTGTGTTTACAAGTTTACGAGACACATCTGGAAATGTTGTGTTAGAGGCAATGTCTCATGGCCTGCCAGTCATTGCAATTAATCACCATGGCGTTGGAGAAATTGTTACAGATGAAACAGGTATTCGAATTGATCCAGTTTCTTATGATTCTGTAAAAAGCGATTTGGCAAAAGCTATTGAAAAGTATGCAAAAAATCCAGACCTAATGAAACAGCTTGGATTGGCTGGGAGAAAACGGTTGGAAATGTATTATTCATGGGAAAATAATGCGAAAGTATTACAAAACATCTATGAGAGAATAGCTATGGAAAAATAAAGAATTGAAGGAGAAAATGAAGTGGCTGAGAAGATTTCTATTATTACAATTTCATACAATTCAAAAAATACTATAGAAAAAACGATTCTTTCGATTTTAGGGCAATCTTATCGGCCATTGGAATATGTTTTTGTTGATGGTGGATCAAAAGATGGAACGATAAACTTGATAAAAAAGTATATTCCAGAATTAGAAAAGGCAGGAATAGAAGTAAATTATAAATCGGAACCGGATAAGGGAATTTCTGATGCATTTAATAAAGGAATTCAGAGGAGCAGTGGAGATATCATTGGAATTATAAATTCAGATGATCAACTTATGGATGAAGCATTAATGAAAATTGCAGATGCTTTTACACCAACAGTTGATATTGTATGTGGAGATTGTCTTTGGATTGATGCTGAGCGTAATCTGCAATATATTAGAAAGTCTAAAATGCAATTGAAAAAATTGAAATATGAAATGGTACTTATGCATCCGACATGTTTTGTAAGAAGAACAGCTTACGAAAAATGGGGATATTTTGATATTAATCTTAGATACATAATGGATAAAGATTTAATGGCACGATTTTATAGTAGGGGAGCTAATTTTGAATATACACCGAATGTAATTGTATCAATGTCTGCTGGCGGTGCAAGTGATGCCAATGCAAAAAAAGTCTTTGAAGAAGGTATTATTGTTGCAACTAGAAATGGAGTTCCAAGGGGAATCGCTGTATTTCGTGGAAAATATAAAGGGATTAGATTAAAACTTATCAAAGGCATAAAGAATCAAAAGAAATTATGGGGATTTTTGTATACTTTAAAGAGTAAAAGAAATTGATCAAAAAATACTTTATATAAATTTTGCTTTGAAACAAAAACTATCGGGTATTACTGACTGCCGGTAATACAGTGGAAGACTTTAAAAATGTTAGGACTAGGAGTTTGACTAATATAGATATTATGATATCTACCATTCCTGGCTTTGTTTTTAAGGTGAAAAAAATCATTGAAGTCAGTAAAATCAATAGATTTAAATCTGCCAGAATAGGAGGGACGGTCATAACAATGTTTGGATTTGTTATATATTTAAAAGCTCTTGCGACAATGTTAATAACTAATTCTCATTTTGATACCATTTATCCAATATCATAATTGTCCATGGGAGGAAGTATTGGTAATAGTATCTTTTTTTGGGTATCTGGGTTTTGTCTTTCGAATATTAAAAGCCGAGGGTCAATTGTCGTGGACGGGGGCTTGGTATTTGCACAGATTGTGGAGAATATATCTTCCATGCGTGGTTGCTGTTTTAATAAATACTTTCTACAGATATATGATACATATAGCACCCCCTAACTTAAAGGAGATACTAGGAAATATTGTGAATCCGACAGTAGGGTTCTGGTTCGTTCAAGCAATATTGGTTTTGTATATACTCTATTATATTACAGTTAGATTGCTTGATAATGGAACACTTAGTTTCAAAGTAGTTTTCATAACAATTGGGATAATATATACAATTTCATATGTATTGTGTGTTGATAAATCATATGTATCCATAGAAAGGGATAGCTTATTTAAGTGGATTTATTATTTTGCAGTTATGATGTTGGGTTTTTATTGCAAGAAAAAGAAAAGGAGTAATGCCCAAAATAAAGTCAGTTTATTAATTGTTTGTAGTGCTATGTTCGTGATATTTTATGGCTTGCAATTCGTTATTAAACGATGTACTGTCCTGCTTCCGTTTCAGTTTATTATTCATGTTGAAGAAGTTGTTTTTATTTATTATATTACTTATTTGTTTGAAAACCTTGAGAGCTTTTTTATTAAAATTAAACACAAAACAGCTATTTCAAAAATTGCTGATTCTCTGGCCAAAATCACATTAGAGATTTATCTAGTACAAATGGTAGTAATAGATTTATGTGCGGAACATTTAGCATTTCCTCTATCATTTGTAGTCGCCGTAGTCGGAATATATGTGTATGCTATTATAGTCAACTCTATTTCAACTCAAGTCAGAAGAATAGTAGAAAAAATAGTTATTAGAAAGAAGAAAGTTAAAATATGAAGATAAAGAAAGAAACAATAGTATGGATATTTCTTATAGTGCCTTTTTTTTATCCAAGCAGCATTGCAGATACAAGTTTGTCTTCTATATGGTATTATTGGAAACTTTGTGCAGTAGCCTGTGGCGTAATTTATATCTTTAAACGAATAAAAAAAATAAAATGTTTGGAAAAATCAACGTGGTTTATAATTGTAATGTACATAATGCAGATAATAGCTTCTGCTATAAACAAACTTGATATATTATATGATTTTAAGACTGCGGTCATGATGGGGGTCTTTGTACTTGTAGTATCCTTCCTTTTATATGAATATGGAAACAGAGCGATACTTTTCTTTTATAGATTAGTGAATGTTTTTATTTGGTTGAACTTTTTGTCAGTTATTTTTTTATACGGAAGAGGTATAGCAAGAGATTCCTATGATACTGCCATATATTTTTGGAGTACAAAAAACCATATTATTAGTCTTACAATAGTATATTTAGTGATAATATTTTATTTATATAATGAAAATTACATTCATAAAAAAGGATTTCTGTCAGGGGTTAGTGTGGCAACTATAGCTGTATTTTTGATGGGATCTTCGACTGCAATTACAGCGTTGATAGTTTTGGGTGTGTTTATGTGGTATTGCACTGTCTGCAATAAAAGAAAGAAACCAGCAAATATGAAAGCCGGGATAGTTATTGGTGTTATTGCAGATGTTGCTATTGTTGTGTTTCGAGTACAGGAAAAATTAGGACTATTTATTGGAACAATATTTGGAAAAGATACGACATTGACTGGACGAACAGATTTATGGGATCAAGCGCTTGAATTAATAGGCATACACTTTTTATACGGAAAAGGTGATTCATATGCATTGAATCAATATGGATGGTTGACAAAAACCTACTGGAATGATAAAACGCAGATTCTTGAAGATGTGTATTTTGTTGCACATAATCAGTTCCTGGAGGTTTTAGTAAATGGAGGTATCATATGTCTGATTCCATTTCTGTTATTTTTCTATAGCATGATTAAGTCTGCACGAAAAATACGAAATTACAATTATAAAAATATTATTGCAGCTGCAATTTTGGGTTATTTTATTGCAATGATTACCGATTTAATTACACCGTATGAACCACTTTACTTATTTATATTAATATCTTCATATATATATATGTGTGAAAAACAACCGGTAGGAAGGATGAAGAAAGATGAGTGAATTAAAAATTACAATAGTTACAGCCGTGTATAATGGAGAAAAATACATTGAAGAATGTATAAAATCTATTATGAATCAAACATACCAAAATTTTGAACATATTATTATGGATGGTGGTTCGACCGACAATACGCTTGAAATAGCTAAGAAATATGAAAAATTATATAATGTTAAAATTTATAGTAGAAAAGACAATGGAATGTATGATGCCATAGCAAATGGATTCGAGTTAGCAACAGGGGATATTTTGTGTTGGCTTAATTCGGATGATATGTTAATGCCTTGGGCGTTTGAAGTGATGCAAAAAGTGATAAGTGAAACAAAAGCTCAATGGTGTATGGGATTTCCTACATATTGGAATGATAATAATATAAGCAGATGTCAATTCAGGATTAGTACATATACAAGAATGGCTATTAAAGCAGGATTACATGATGGAAGAATTCTTCCTTTTATTCAGCAGGAGTCAACATTTTGGACAAAAGAATTATGGGAAAAAAGTAAAGGAAGTTTAATTAGAAATTATAAAATGGCAGGAGATTTTCAGTTATGGAAAAATTTTGCGAAATATGAACCTTTATATAAAGTGAATTCAACAATATCAGGCTTTAGACAACATGAAGGTCAAAAAAGCAGTGATAAAGAAAAATATTACTTTGAAGTAGGCAATTTTAATATGCTATATAGATTCTTTGTGAAAACCAAGTTATTAAAAATTTTTGATGCTTTATTAAGTTTGACAAAACGAAAGGATCGTATATTACTTCAGGATTTATATAAGAAATAAGGAAAAAATATGAACGATAATGAAATAAAAAGCATAAACGATACAAAAGAAAAAGTTTTAGCAGGATTATTTTGGACATTTGGTGAGAGAATCCTAGCCCAGGGAGTGTCTTTTATATTATCAATAATTTTGGCTAGAATTTTGCTTCCAAGTGAATATGGAATTATTGCAATGGTAATGGTTTTTATTAATATTGCAAATGTCTTTACTAGTACAGGATTTGGAGAGGCTCTTGTACAAAAGAAAGATGCAGATGAATTGGATTTTTCTACCGTATTTTTTTGTACATTAAGTTTGTCTATAGTTATTTATATTATATTATTTATTGGAGCCCCATATATTGCCGAATTTTATCACACAAAGGAAATTATTTTGGTGCTTAGAATTTTATCAATAAAGATTGTATTATCATCAATAGCAACAGTGCAACATGCGTATGTTCAGAAGAAAATGATATTTAAGAAATTTTTCTTTTCAACTTTAGGAGGAACTGTTATTTCAGGAATTTTAGGTATCGTATTGGCATATTCTGGCTTTGGCGTTTGGGCACTTGTGTTTCAATATTTGACAAATACAATTATTGACATATTGGTATTGTTGAAAACTGTGCCATGGCATCCAAGATTAATATTTTCTGTTGAACGTGCAAAACAATTGATGGATTTTGGATGGAAATTGGTCTTTTCCAATTTAATTAATGTAGTATATAATGAATCGAGAAGTCTTATTATTGGACGTTCTTATTCATCAGCAGATCTTGCTTATTATAATAAGGGAAATCAAATACCATCTTTGGCAATTACAAATATTGATACAGCAATTGGCAATGTAGTTTTTCCTGCTATGTCAGCAGCAGAAGATAAAGAAAGACTGAAGGCTATAGGAAGAAGAGCTATGAAAACAACTTCTTATATTATTTTTCCGATAATGATCGGATTAATAGTGGTGTCTAGACCTCTTATTCTATTATTATTGACAGATAAGTGGAGCAATAGCATTTTTTACATGCAAATTTTGTGTTTGTATTGGATGACTCAGCCAATACAGACTACAAATTGGCAAATCATTAAAGCTATTGGCAGAAGCGACTTATGTTTAAAGCTTGAAATTTTAAAAAAAGCGATAGGAATTACAATGGTGGTTATTGCGATGTACTTTGGTGTATTTGCTATTGCCGTTTCAGCCGCGATATTTGGAATTATTTCAATGGTAATTAACATTTTGCCAAATAAAAACTTAATTGATTATTCTATAAAGGAACAGTTATTAGATATCTTTCCGGCTTTGATAAGCGCTGTTATAATGGGAGTCGGTGTTTATTTTATATCATATTTATCCTTGCCTGTTATAATTCAGTTTGCTGTACAGATTATATTTGGTGCTATAATTTATGTAGGAATCTCATATGTATTCAAGGTTGAATCATTTGAATATATTTTATCAATAGTTAAGAAAAAAATAAAATGATTTTACTTTCACAGTTGAGGAACATTGGAATCTGACCGTGCGTCCAGCTAAAGGTATGTAGTTCGGTGGGGGGACCCATCAAATAAGCTGCTAGACATACTCTTAATTTCCTGAAAACAAATGAAAAAGAACAGTTGCTGAAATATGTGCCGGAAATAAGAAAATTGTTTAAGGATGATTTATTAGAAGGAAATGAATAATCAGCTTTATTGGAATGGAGTTTCGCAGTTTCCTGTGATGTAAATAAGAATCCTGCTTTTCTATGAGGCACGCACAGTAAAATAAAAGCTGATACCTTAAATCGTCGCATTGCCGCGTTTAAGGAGAGAAGTGGACAAAGTACTATTATATCACTTGAAATATAGTGAAATGGTATTTTGTCCGCTTTTTTGCGTTTAGAGACATGAATGTATTAAGACATCATGAAAACTTAAACTTTGATAGAATAAGTTTGCGAGGGGGAATAAATATGATGCAGGCGATTAAAAAGCTATATAATTTCGTGCAACAGAATTTGTTTTGTAAGATTGTGACATATTTTCTGGTGTTTGCTCCGATAGTGATTTGCATGGAAAAAGGCACTTCTGTAAAGAAAGGGTATATCAATTGCATAAATATTTTCTTGGTAGGAGTTTTGATACTTACTTATTATTCTTTTTTGAAAGATAGACATTATTATAAACAGCCATTGATTTATATTTTTTCTGGTATTATTGTATTCAATCGACTATATGACATTGAAGCGATAGGAAAAAAATGGAATTATTCAGAAAATATTCTAATGATAGCTGGGTTAGTGATAGTAAGTGCGGTATTATTTTTACCAGAAATGGGCATTTTTTTATGTAAGAAATGGAAAAAAAAAGAATTGAATCAAGAACAGTTATCTGTTGCTGATTTGACGGAAGATGGTAATTTAATACACGAAAATAAAAACCAACACACTGAGAGAATGTCAAATGATAAAAAAACAGAAGAAAAGAAACAATATAAAAATGTTAATATGATGAATGATTCAGAAAAGAATAAAGCAGAAACAGATAAAATGCCATTGTTTTTAACAGCAGTAATAATGTTAATAATGATTATCGTACCGTCTGGTATATATTATTACATTGTTCAGGGTGATGTTTTTTCAATTGTACAGAAATTTAAAGATCAAAATATCAGCAGTAATTTAATTTCCAGTATAGTTTCATATATTATTTTGGTATTTATTGTTGGTACTTATAGTATTCTTTTAATTAAGATTATTCAGCTTATGGTTGGATTGATCAGAGGGAAAAAAGCAGCAAAGAATGAATTGATGTTATGGTTTTCTGTCTTATTGGTGATTATATATTTGTATAAGGAAGATTCAAAATTCTCACAAGATTCTACACTTGCTTTATTCTTACAAGGTGACGTTTTCTCATTTCCGTTAGCATTGGCAATTGCAGTTCCTATTATTACATTTTTCTTATCAAGTCTATTAGATGTGTTGAATGAAAAAGAGAATATAAAGAAGAACATTGTAAAGCAACTTGAAATAATAGTGAACGGTATCATTGATTCTTTGTTAAGATTAATAAAATTTGTTACGATAGACTTTTTACAGGCTATGTTATCTCTTCTTGAGATAGAGAACTTAAAAACAGACTCAGACAATCAGGAAAATCGAGAGGATATAGAATGAAGAAAAATGATGTACATGAGAAAATAATTTCTGTTTTTTCAATTGCTGGTTTAATGACAGCTTTTATTTCATTAATTACTACACAGCAAGGATTAAAGCAATATACTTTTTCTAAAGACTGGCAGGCATTTTTTATTTCTTTTTCCATTCAAAGTGCATTGTTTGTCTGCAATATGAAAGGACCGGAAATTCTCAAAGCTTTAGCTGGTAGAAAGAAATTTGTACTTATATTTTTTTATACAATAGTGCTTATGTCATCGAGTTGTTTCAGTTTTGTATATATAGTAGATACGGCATATCCTGAGGAAGTGTTTCATAATGATGCAAACAGAATAATGACTGATGAATTCCTGGAAATTGATTATATGCTAAATGAAAATATTAGTAATAAATCTCAAAAAACAGTTGAAGAGATAGAAAACTACTTAAATGTACTACTTAGTAGCAGAAATACAAATAATGAACAGATTGATTTGACATTATATATCAGTAAATTGCAGGAAAGTGATGAAGGTTCAGAAGATGACAGTATATTGATCAATAATTTGAAGGAAATTAATAAGTCTGCGTTTAATGAAGATAAGCTGGAGAATGTTAAGCAGTTAATTGAACAAACGCTCAAAACCTTAAAATCTCACCACAAGGATTTGCAGAAGCAGCTTCAATCAATTTCTGATACATATAATCTTGAGGTACAAAGACTTACATCTTTTAAAAGTACTGGTTCTGATGAATATGGGAAGGCTGAAAAGAATGTAGGTGACAGTAAAGAACAAGCTGATAAAATAACTGCAGATATAGAGAATAATAAGAAGAAACAGAATATTCTGGTTCAGTTACAATATGAGTTAGATAATATAGGAATTGGTCTGGATTTTAACATTAAAAAGAAAGTTGACAGTATATATCAGCTTCTGAATAATGATCTCCTGGATGAAGAGGTATGGGATGATACAATAGAAGAAATATATGATATTTTGATTCAAAATGATGTTGAAAGAGGAGATTCTCGGATTGATGATTATCCAGAATTCAAGAACAACAGCATACAATATAAAAATCAGAAGTTGTTATGCGCAAAAATTGAAAAAAACATAGAAAATCTTTACAATATTTACAACGACACGAATGTAAAAACAGACGAAAATTCTAATGAATGGAAACAAAAATGGCTTAGTCAATTTGAGGAAATGCGTAGTATACTGAAAGAAGCACCAGAATATGCTTTTGACAAAACATTAAATGAAAACATAAATTCCAGAAGTAAAACGATAAAGCGCTTATCAAATCAGGAAAGGCTATATGTGACTGACTTAAATGAGTTTGAAAAAGCATGGTCTTTATTATTTTCCACGCATGAGTATAAAGGAATGGTAATTTTTGCAGCAATATTTGCAATCTTTTTGGACATTTTTTCTGCTGTGATGGGAATTCTTGTACATTTATATAGAAATTCAATAATGTGAAATAGCAGGGGCTTTGGATAAAAGGAAAGATTTTAGTTTATTTGATACTTTTTATGGAATATAGCAGTAAGATAAAATATGAGGGAGAACAACTATGACAGAAATTAATGATGAATTCTTATTAAAACAATTATTGGATTTTTGCGACAACATAAAAGATGAAGAAGGCTTAGCAGAATTTAGTAAAGCTGATAACTTTTTTCATCCACTTGACAGGGAGGTGAAGCACCAGATAGATGTGCTAATGAAAAAAGGCACAACGAAACGGGAAAGAGATAAAATGACTATTGAATTGTCTTACGAAATGAATGGTGAGATTGATAAATTATGGAATATGTTAATAGAAAAAGCTATAATTTGCCTTCGCTATTTTGACAAAAGAGAGCCATTTATGGAAAATAAAAAATTGCCATATGTATATGGAATGGATTCTTTAAAAGAATACCATAATAAGTATATTGATTTTGAGGGTGTATTATATGGGAGTGATGCATATTATAGAGATCATGTTTTTCATGTAATCAGAGTATGGTTATTGGGAATATATTTATTACTAACTGATAATTCATATATTACTGGGGGAAAAGAGCGCCTTATTGATGTTATACATTTTGAAGGTGATAGTGAAAATAAGCAATATTCCGTGGATAAGAATAAATTGGATGAAAAAGAAATGAATAATTCCTGGTTGATTAAGCAAGATGAAAAGTATTATAAAGTCAGGTCTAAGGGCGAAAATTATTTTATGGTTTCAGCTAATAGTTTCAGTGGGGATATAAATATTCTTGAAAAAATCAGTATGTGGACTTTGATGGCATTATGTCATGATTTGGGGTATCCACTTGAAAAGTCAAAGAAAATTTTAGCTAAAACAGAAAATATGATGGAAGCGTTTGTATCACAGGCAAATATTAATGGTGATTTAAGATTTGATGGAACGAGAGACTCCAATAATAAGGATATTATACTTTTTACAAGTAAAAAAATGAAAGTTATAGAACAAGAAGGCGTGGCTTTGTACAAAGCCAGTGTGCAGGAAAAATATAAATTTAAATATATGCTTTCATTGGAAGCTTTTGCACATGGAGTGATTAGTTCAATAATAATATATAAAAAGCTGAACTATTTTAAAGAAACGGATAATAATTCGGATGCTAATTATGTATTTCAGGAAGAAGATGCAAGGCAGTTCTATATGCGACGAGATATTTTAAGAGCCATGGCATCGCATACTTGTCAAGATATATATCATATAGATGTAGCAACTTTTCCTATGTTACTTTTTGTATGCGATGAGTTACAAGAATGGGGAAGAAAATCATGGAAAAGCATGTATAAAGGTGTGACAAATAATGCAGTACAGTTATCTATAAAAACATTTAATTCATGTAAAATTGAATATGAAGAGCAAATAGATATGTCCAATGCGGGAGAACAGCAATTGGTGGATAATATTAAGCGTATCTTGAAATATCAATATATGCTATATCAAACTACATTTAGAGACGGACAATATACTGCGAGAAGGCAATTCGATTATACGAAACATATTCACATAAAGATTAACGAAGAATACAAAAGTATTAAACAAATTGATATTGATTTTAGTATCAATCATGGCTCTGAGGATAATACGTTTATTTTGTCAATAAAAAATTCAGGAGATAGAGATAAAAAATCAGAAGCGCAAAGTTTGACAAAAGGCTTGTCTGATTTATTGGAACCATTTAAGTCAAATCGTAAATATGGAAACTGTACAATGAATGATGAGAGAGAGGAAGCAAAGTAATGAAACAGATTTCTATAGAAATTATACATAAATGTCCTAATAAGTGTTTGCATTGTTCGTCTTGCTCTGATGTAACTTGTACAATGAAGCTTGACACCGATAAAATTTTAAATATTATTGATAGTGCAAAAATATTAGAAACAGAAATAATAAGTATATCCGGGGGCGAGCCTTTTTTACATGAAGGGTTACTGGATATTGTTAAATATATCAAATCTCAGGGAATAAAGGTATATCTGTATACAAGTGGTGTGGTAATAACATCTGCAAATGAGATTGACAGTATAGAAGATAAAACATTCAAAATCTTAAAAAATATGGAGGTTGATAAGATAATATTTGATTTGCCGGCTATTGATGAAAAGATATATGATGAATTTATGGGAACTGCCGGATATCAGAAATATGCATTCGAAAGCATCCGCTTGTGTAAAAAGTATGATATTTTTACAGAAATTCATTTTGTACCTACTAAAATTAATGTTGATCAGGTAGATAGTATAATGGCTTTTGCCAAGAATGAGAAAATTGATGTTGTTAATTTTCTGGGATTGATTCCTCATGGAAGAGCCAGAAAATTCGCTGATAGATTATACTTAAATATACAAGATAATATCAAATTAAAAAATAAATTACATATGTTAGAAGGTGAAAATGTAAGAGTTGGGATTCCATTACAAAATATAGAGAGTGAATATAAGTGCTATGCGGGAAGATCAAAATTATGTATAAGATATGATGGAAAGGTTTTTGGCTGCGAAGCGTTTAAATATGTTCAGCTATTTGATGATAATGGAGACATTATATATTCGGATTCCATATACGAAAAGAATTTAGTTGATATATATTATAATTCAGTATATTTAAAAAGAGAAAGGAACTTTATTGAAGAACAAATGTGTGATGGTAATTGTCAGGAGAAATGTCCAGTACAGAGAATGATGAGAAAATCAGTAGGTTTTTAAGATGCTGCAGAATCAGGAAATTTTTATTCAAGAATCAAAAGCGCTGAAGAATAGAACAATTGATATTATTTGCAGAGGCAGTCTTATTCCCAATACTTCTGTTTTGAATAAATATTATCAAAAAAAATCTATTACACAAGCCTGTAAAGAGGGTTGTCCTAACTACGGTCAAAAATGGAGTTGTCCACCGTTATCAAAAGATTGTCATGAGTTATTGAAGCAGTACAATAAGGCAATTCTAATAAGTATATCCGCGGATATGGATAGCTACATGGATATTAAGAACAAATATATAGCTATAAAAGCGGCAAATGCTACTTTAAAGAACCTTGTGGAAAGAATGGCTAGAAAAATTGAAATAGAAACAAAAGGATATGCATTATTAAGCGGAAGCTGTAGGCTGTGTAGATCTTGTGCGTGCAAAAGAGGACAGCAATGTAAGCATCCAGATGACATGCGTTATAGTGTAGAAGCAAGTTATTTGGATGTGCAGACAATGTGCGAAGAATTAATGGGATTAAAACTTTTATGGTATGAAAAAAGGATATTACCTGAATATACCAGTACTGTTTCAGTTGTCTTTTTTAATCATTTGATTGATATAGAAGTAATATCTCAAATAATGAAAAAAGAAATTCTTGACTATTAGAGGGAATATATGAATATTTTAAAAAAAATAAATAAGAATAGATGTATTGTCTTTGGTATTGAAACGATATTACCATTTATGATACCATTTATATTTGAAATTCCAGAAGAATATATCGTCAGACAGGTTCAATTGATAATTGTAATTCTATTATCATTGGTAGACATGCTTTTTATATTTGAAATTAATAAGCAACAAAAAGCAGATGAAGAAAAAAATTTCAAGAATAAAATAGCAAGGGACGCATATTCTAATATCTATGAATTGAATGAAAGAAAAAGAAACTATATTGTTAATCAATCTTATAAAAATAATTTTGTGATTAGTAGAGATGCAATGCCGTATAATATACATGAATACATTGCGGAAATCTGTGATTCTTTTAGAAATGTTTTAGCTCAGGTTACAGATATTAATAAAGAATATGTATCAGTATCTTTTATATATCATTATATTTATAAAAATGTGTCAGAAGATGACAAAAATTGGAAATGGATTGTTGGACGGGAGCAAACAATGCAAACACCTCTTAATCAATTCGTAGAAAAAGAAAATACAGTGTATCATACATTGATAAAAGGTTCAGAAACAGTAGTATTTTATAATGATAAACAATCTATGGCAGAAGTTGGACGATATTATATGAGTGCCAGAGATGAGCGCCATAGCAGAATAGGGTCAATATTTGGTGTGCAGCTTATGTTTAGCAATAATGCAGAATTATTTGTTGAAGGTGTGATGGTTGTTTCTACATACGGAAAAAAGTTTGTGCCAAGTAATGATATTAATAAAATTAATCAATTAAAACGCTTGGTTATTGATGATTTGTTACCAAGTTATCAAAGAATGTTAGAAACAGAGATGGGGATGTTGTATCTTCGACATTTAGATTCTGAGTCATGCTTACAGCAAAGACAACATTGGGGTCAGAGATTACATCGTAAAAACAAAGAACTCTGGAAAAAAAGGTAGACGAAAATGGGATTGAACCAATCATTTCTTACAGTAAATGATGACGCAAACGATAAACTTCCATAAAATGCCCGAACGGAACAATATATTGAAAAAAATCTATACCCAAGGAGGACTCCCAAATGACAAATCTAAATTCCCTTTTCCTGTCCCAGGCCTACAAGGACTGCTGGGACGATTATAACAGATCTTTAAAACTCCGCAGCTTCCCACGTTGGGACTACGTGATTCTGACTGCTTCCAATGAACAGCAGGCAGAAGGCTTCCGTAAACAGATTGCGGACAGGCAGAATTTCCTGCCGAGAGGCACGAAGTTTATTGCCATCCCGGACCGTGATGGCAGGCGTGTCGGATCCGGCGGGGCTACGCTGGAGGTTCTGAGATATCTTCATGAACAGGAAGGATCTTTTGACAGCCTTCGTGTGCTGGTGATTCATTCAGGCGGGGACAGTAAGCGTGTTCCTCAGTATTCTGCGCTGGGTAAGCTTTTTTCGCCGGTGCCTCATGAATTACCCAATGGACGTAGTTCCACTTTATTTGATGAATTCATGATATGCATGAGTTCTGTTCCTTCGCGGATTCGTGAAGGGATGGTGTTGCTGTCGGGAGATGTACTGCTTTTATTTAATCCTCTTCAGATTGACTACAACAATGTGGGTGCAGCTGCCATATCCTTTAAGGAAAACGTAGAGACCGGCAAGAACCATGGTGTTTATCTGAATGGACCGGACGGAAATGTGAAGTGCTGTCTGCAGAAGAAATCTGTGGAGGTCCTGCGGGAAGCAGGAGCAGTCAATGAATCCGGTTGTGTGGATATTGATACCGGGGCACTGATCTTTAGTACTGACATTATGAAATCTTTATATTCACTGATTGAAACAGACGCGGACTATGACAGAAATGTCAATGAGAGAACGCGTCTTTCTCTTTACGCTGATTTTCTTTATCCTCTGGCTTCGGATTCTACGCTGGAGGATTTTTACAGGGAGAAGCCGGAGGGTGAATTCTGTCCAGAACTGACGGCTGCCAGAACCCGTGTGTGGGAGGTGCTGCGTCCCTACAGGATGAAGCTTCTGCGTCTGGCACCTGCGAAGTTTATTCATTTTGGAACGACCAGGGAGATACTGGAGTTGATGAACGGAGGTGTGGATGAGTACCATTATCTGGGATGGAGCCGGAAAGTGGGCAGCAGTATCCGCAGTGATGTGTCCGGCTATAACAGTGTACTGAGCAGCAGGGCATCTGTTGGGAAGGACTGTTATCTGGAGGTTTCTTATGTGCATGGAAATTCCAGGATTGGCAGCCACAGTGTGCTCTCTTACATAGATGTGCAGGATCAGGTTATTCCTGATAATGTTGTTCTCCATGGGCTGAAGCAGAGAAACGGAAAATTTATTGTCCGTATTTTTGGCGTAAATGATAATCCTAAGGAGAACCGACTGTTTGGCAGGGATCTGGATGAACTGGAAGATACACTTGGAGTGAGATTCTGGGAGGAGAACGGACAGGCACATACCTTGTGGTCTGCTGCGCTGTATCAGGAGGCAGATACGATCCGGGAGGCAACAGATGCGGCACTGGAACTTTATGAGATTGTCACAGGAGGGAAAGATTTTGACAGATCTTTATGGACTGCAGCTTCCCACAAGTCTCTCTGCGCCGGATTTAATGAGGCGGATCCGGATGCTATCATAGCGTGGAATAAGCGGATGGCAGATCTGGTAACTATGGACGGGATTGCAAAGGCAATCAGAGATCAGGTTCCTGCAGGGAGTATAAGAAAGCTGCAGTCTCTGACAAAGATTCAGAAGGAATGGCTGAGAAAGCGTCTGAGAAAAGCAGATTTCGGTGAAAAAATGCGTCTGCATTATTATTTGGGAGTGATCCTCGAGGATGAGAATGAGGTGCAGGAATGTTTCCGCATTATTCAGTCAGAGGTTCTGGAAGCGACGATCAAAAGTCTTGCTTATAATGAGCAGGCAAAGATTGTTACAGATCATCATACAGTCAGGCTGCCGCTTCGTGTGAACTGGGGAGGTGGCTGGAGTGATACGCCGCCCTATTGTAATGAAAAGGGCGGGACTGTATTAAATGCCGCTATTCTTTTGAACGGGGAGAAGCCGGTAGAGGTGACATTGGAGAGGATTCCTGAGCAGAAGGTGGTTTTTGACAGCCGGGATATGGATGTTCATGGAGAGTTTGACACGATTGAGCCTTTGCAGGCCACAGGTGACCCTTATGATCCTTTTGCCCTGCAGAAGGCCTGCCTTCTTGCCTGCGGAATAATTCCCAGGGAAGGACGTACTCTGGGTGAAATACTGGAACGCCTTGGCAGTGGTTTTGTTATGCATTCTGAGGTAAGAAATGTTCCCAAAGGTTCCGGTCTTGGCACCTCATCTATTCTTTCGGCAGCCTGTGTGAAGGCAGTGTTTGAATTTATGGGAATCGCATATACAGAAGAAGATTTATATGCCCATGTACTGGCAATGGAGCAGATTATGTCCACAGGAGGTGGATGGCAGGATCAGGTCGGAGGTATTACATCTGGTCTTAAATATATTACCTCCATGCCTGGGCTTCAACAGCAGCTTCAGGTAGCACACATAGAGCTTTCACCGCAGACAAAGAAGGAACTGGATGAGAGATTTGTCCTGATCTATACAGGGCAGAGGCGTCTGGCGAGAAATCTTCTCCGTGATGTGGTGGGACGCTATGTGGGCAATGAACCGGACAGTCTGTTTGCGTTGGAGGAGATCCAGAAAACAGCAGCACTGATGCGCTTTGAACTGGAGCGTGGAAACGTAGACGGTTTTGCAAAGCTTTTGGATTATCACTGGGAACTGAGTAAGAAAATAGATGCCGGAAGCAGTAACACTTTGATTGAGCAGATTTTCAGCAGTATTGAGGAGCTGGTGGACGGAAAGCTGGTATGTGGTGCCGGTGGCGGTGGTTTCCTTCAGGTGATACTGAAAAAGGGTGTGACAAGGCAGATGGTAGAAGAACGTCTGAAAGAAGTATTTATGGACAGCCTCGTTGGCGTAGCTGACTGTAATCTTGTATGGGAATAGAAATTCCGAAGGAAAAGATCAGATGAAAGATTTATTTGTTAATACACAATTACCGGTTGTCACCTCTGACAGGATTTTATATACACCGTCAAATTTTGCCAGGACTTCTTTACTGTATCTGCAGGAGATTGGATCTCTGCGGGTACATAAGCCTCACAGTACTGGTCGCAGTAATCTGTCCTCTTATTTGTTTTTTACAGTGACAGATGGCGAGGGTGAGCTCATCTGTGAAGGCAGGACTTATTCTCTTCGCACAGGAGACTGTGTGTTTATTGACTGCAGGAAACAGTATGCACATAGTAGTTCGGAGAAGCTGTGGAGTTTATCCTGGATACATTTCTATGGTCCGAATATGACAGCAATTTATGACAAGTATTTAGAGCGGGGTGGAAGAGCAGTCTTCCACCCCGTTTCTGTTTCCGGGTTTCTGGAAATCTGTCACAGGATTTATGAGCTGGCAGATTCCGATGATTACATTCGGGATATGAAGATCAACAGTGAGCTGAATTATCTGCTGACACTTCTGATGAATGAGTCCTGGCACCCGGGAGAAAAACACAGAGATGCAGATCTGAAAAAACAGAACGTACTTCCTGTAAAGCAGTACCTGGATGAGCATTATCAGGAGAAAATAAGCCTGGATTTTCTGGCAGAGCATTTTTTTATCAGTAAATACTATCTGACCCGCGTGTTCAGGGAGCAGTTTGGTGTCAGTATCAGCAGCTACCTGATGAACAGGAGAGTCACGAAGGCAAAATATATGCTCCGCTTTTCCGACGAAAAGATAAAGACCATCGGCTATAAATGCGGTCTGGGGGAGCCTCATTATTTCAGCCGGGTTTTCAGACATATGGAAGGCATGAGTCCTTTAGAGTACAGAGAGAAGTGGGAGAAGTGAGAAAAGAGAGCAAGATAATGTAAGAAAACAGTGAGAAAGGGCAATATCGTGAATTCAGGCTTTCCGGATTTTTTACTAAAATAATAAATGCAGTAACTGTGGAGGTATTGAACAGTTGCTATTGATCAAAACAGAAATTAAAAGGAAAGTTGAGGTTAATATATGTCTAAGGTTGCACTGATTACCGGAATCACCGGTCAGGATGGTTCTTATCTGGCTGAATTTTTACTGGAAAAGGGTTACGAGGTTCATGGTATTGTACGTCGTGCTTCCATTTCAAATACTGCCCGTATCGATCATCTGATCGAAAAAAATGTGATTAAACTTCATGACGGAGATTTATCTGATTCTTCAGGGCTGATCCGTCTGGTGGGAGAGATCAGACCGGATGAAATTTATAATCTGGCTGCCCAGAGCCATGTGCAGGTATCCTTTGATGCGCCGGAATATTCCGGTGATGTGGATGCACTGGGTGTCCTGCGTGTGCTGGAAGCTGTCCGTGTCTGCGGTCTGACAAAGACCTGTAAAGTATATCAGGCATCTACTTCTGAACTGTATGGCAAGGTAGAAGAGGTTCCACAGAAAGAAACCACACCGTTTCATCCATATTCCCCTTACGCTGTGGCAAAGCAGTATGGCTTCTGGATGGTGAAGGAATACCGTGATGCTTATGGAATGTTCGCTGTTAACGGCATTCTGTTCAATCATGAGTCTGAGCGTCGTGGTGAAAATTTCGTTACACGTAAGATCACACTGGCTGCAGGACGCATTGCAGAAGGTCTGCAGGATCATCTGGAACTGGGAAACATGGATTCCCTGCGTGACTGGGGCTATGCCAGGGACTATGTTGAGTGTATGTGGCTGATCATGCAGCAGGAGAAACCGGAGGATTTTGTCATTGCGACAGGTGTACAGCACACTGTCCGCGACTTCACTGAGAAGGCGTTTGCGGCTAATGGTATGACCATCCGCTGGGAAGGTACCGGCATTGATGAGAAGGGTTACGATGCAGCTACCGGCAAGCTGTTGGTATGCGTGAATCCCCAGTGGTTCCGTCCGACTGATGTGGACAACCTGTGGGGCGACCCGACCAAGGCAAAGACGGTTTTGGGATGGAATCCACAGAAGACGAGCTATGAAGAACTGGTAGAGATTATGGCAAAGCATGACCGTGAGCTTGCAAAGCGTGAAAAGGCCATGAAGGCTGTCAGGTAAGAAAGAAGGCATATGATTATAATGGAAAAAAATGCAAAAATTTATGTTGCAGGTCATCGCGGAATGGTAGGCTCTGCCATTGTCCGTGAGCTGCAGCGTCAGGGATATACGAATATTGTGACACGTACCCATAAGGAGCTGGATCTGACCCGTCAGGATGCAGTGGAGAAGTTTTTCGCTACAGAAAAGCCGGAGTATGTGTTTCTCGCAGCTGCCAAAGTAGGCGGCATTGTGGCAAACCAGAATGCACTGGCTGATTTCATGTATGATAATATGATTTTGGAAATGAATGTGATTCACTCTGCATGGAAGAACGGCTGCAGGAAGCTGGAATTCTTAGGTTCTTCCTGTATTTATCCGCGTATGGCACCCCAGCCGATGAAGGAAAGCTGCCTGCTGACTTCTGAACTGGAGAAAACCAATGAGGCATATGCACTGGCAAAGATTTCCGGGTTAAAGTACTGTGAGTTTCTGAACCGCCAGTATGGTACAGACTATATTTCCGTAATGCCGACAAATCTGTACGGTCCAAATGACAACTATCATCCTACACACAGTCATGTGCTTCCGGCGCTGATCCGCCGTTTCCATGAGGCGAAGGAGAGCGGTGCTTCAAGTGTAACCTGCTGGGGGGATGGTTCTCCGCTGCGTGAGTTTCTTTATGTGGACGACCTGGCAAATCTGTGTGTGTTCCTGATGAACAACTACTCCGGTAACGAGACTGTCAATGCCGGTACCGGTAAGGAACTGACTATTAAGGAGCTGACTGAGCTGGTTGCGAAGGTTGTAGGCTATGACGGTGAGATTAAATGGGATTCGGATAAGCCAAACGGTACACCGCGTAAGCTTCTGGATGTTTCCAAGGCAAAGAACCTTGGCTGGACATATAAAACCGAGCTTGAGGATGGCATACGCCTTGCGTATGAGGATTTCCTGAATAATCCCATGCGCGCTGAACGCTGATCTTATTTTTGCGAGGAGAAGATTATGAATATCATTTTGTTGTCCGGCGGTTCCGGCAAGCGTCTGTGGCCCCTTTCCAATGACATCCGTTCCAAACAGTTTATCAAGATTTTCAAAAAGGAGGACGGCACCTATGAGTCCATGGTGCAGCGTGTCTACCGACAGATCAAGAAGGTGGACACAGATGCGACCGTGACCATTGCTACCGGTAAGACACAGGTTTCTGCAATCCACAACCAGCTGGGTGAGGACGTGGGCATCAGCGTAGAGCCATGCCGCCGTGATACATTCCCGGCCATTGCACTGGCAACAGCTTATCTGGTGGATGTGATGCATGTTGCCCCGTCTGAATCTGTGATAGTCTGCCCGGTTGACCCTTATGTGGAGGATGATTACTTTGAAGCACTGAAGGAACTGTCAGAGCAGGCAGACAAGTGCGAGGCAAATCTGGTGCTGATGGGCATTGAACCGACTTATCCCAGTGAGAAATACGGTTATATCATCCCAGAGAGTACAGACCATGTAGCTGAGGTAAGGACCTTCAGGGAGAAACCGACAGCGGACGTGGCAGAACAGTATATTGCACAGGGAGCACTCTGGAATGGTGGTGTGTTTGCTTATAAACTGGGTTATGTGATGGATAAAGCCCATGAGCTGATGGATTTTACAGACTATCAGGATTTGTTCGACAAGTACGATACCATGAAGAAGATCTCTTTCGACTATGCTGTGGCAGAGCATGAGCCGAAGATTCAGGTTGTCCGTTTTGCCGGTATGTGGAAAGACCTTGGCACATGGAATACGCTGACTGAGGCAATGGACGAAAGTATTATTGGTAAGGGAGAGTTAAACGACAAGTGCTCCGGAGTCCATATCATCAATGAAATGGATGTGCCGGTACTGGCAATGGGTTTGCATGATGTGGTGATCTCCGCATCACCGGAAGGCATTCTGGTCTCGGATAAAGAGCAGAGTTCTTACATTAAGCCGTTTGTAGATAAGTTTGAACAGCAGATTATGTTTGCCGAGAAGTCCTGGGGAAGTTTTAAGGTGGTCGATGTGGAAACCACATCCCTGACGATTAAGGTAACCTTAAATCCCGGCCATAGTATGAATTACCACAGCCACAAGAACCGGGATGAGGTGTGGGTAGTCATATCCGGTGAAGGAAAAACCATCGTGGATGGTATGGAGCAGATGGTAAAGCCAGGTGACGTTATAACTATGTCCGCAGGCTGCCGTCATACTGTGATAGCTGATACGGAACTGAAGCTGATTGAGGTACAGCTGGGTGCGGATATCAACGTCCACGATAAGCAGAAGTTTGAGCTGGAGCGGTAAACAAGATAGAAAATACGACTGGTAAGAAAGACAGAAATGGTGATCAATGGACGTATGCATGGAAAAAAGAAATGAACCCCTTTTGCTCCGTCCGGCAGGTAAGGATTACCTGTGGGGCGGAAAAAGGCTGAACGATGAATATGGGAAGAATATTGAGTTGTCTCCGTTGGCAGAAACATGGGAATGTTCCACGCATCCGGATGGGGTAAGTACTGTGTGTTGTGGAACGTTTGACAAAATGGAGCTGACTGCGGTCATAAAAGCCCACCCGGAGTATCTGGGAGAACGGCATAAGGGCGAAGCAATGCTGCCAATCCTGGTGAAGCTGATCGATGCAAGAAAGGATCTGTCTGTGCAGGTGCATCCGGATGATGACTATGCAAAGATGAAGGAACATGGTCAGCTTGGAAAAACGGAGATGTGGTATGTGCTGGATGCAGCCAGGGATGCAAAACTGATCTACGGTTTGCGGCAGGACTGCACAAAGAAAGAAATGCAAAAGGCACTGGCAGAAGGTACGGTGATGAAGTATCTGCAGAAGGTACCTATTCACAAGGATGACCTGTTTTATATCCCTGCAGGTACGATCCATGCCATTGGGGCAGGTGCACTCGTGGCAGAAATCCAGGAAAGCTCAAACCTGACCTATCGGCTGTATGATTACGACCGCATAGGAAAGGACGGGAAGAAAAGGGAACTGCATATCGACAAGGCGTTGGATGTGGCAGATCTTCACGGCAGTGCAGAGCCGAGACAGCCGCTGCGGGTTCTGAAGTACCGTCCGGGGATGGCATCGGAGCTGTTGATACGCTGTAAATATTTTGAAGTATACCGGATGCTTATCAATACAGAACGCCGACAGACGGTGCATTACCGTGCGGACAGGATGGCATTTCGGGTATTACTGTGCATGGATGGCTGTGGCACGATATCCTATGATGAGGGAACTGTTAATTTTTATAAGGGAGACTGTGTGTTTGTGCCGGCGGATTCAGAAGTCCTTACGATTCACGGACAGGCGCAGTTCCTTGATATCAGAGGATAAAATACAGAACTCCAGGGTATGGGGAAAGACAGGTAGGTAAGATGAAGATTAAGAAGGAATATGAAAGATGGCTGGCAAATGCAGTGGCAGATACGGATGTTGCTGCGGAACTGAAGGCAATGGACTATGTGGAAGTCGAGGATGCGTTTTATCGTGATCTGGCATTTGGAACAGGCGGTCTGCGCGGTGTGATCGGTGCAGGAACAAACCGTATGAACATTTACACAGTTGCAAAGGCTTCTCAGGGATTAGCAGACTATTTGAAGAAACACTTTAAAGAACCTTCTGTTGCAATCGGCTACGACAGCCGTATCAAGAGCGATGTGTTTGCAAAAGTCGCAGCAGGGGTGTTTGCAGCAAATGGTGTCAGTGTCAATATCTGGCCTGTCCTGATGCCGGTACCGACCGTATCTTTTGCGACTCGCTATCTGCATACTTCTGCAGGTGTCATGGTGACAGCTTCCCACAATCCCGGCAAATACAATGGTTACAAGGTCTATGGTGCTGACGGCTGTCAGATCACGACCGAAGCAGCGGCGGAGATTCTTGCTGAGATTGAAAAACTTGACATCTTTGCGGACGTTAAGACCAGCAACTTTGAAGCAGGCGTGGCAAACGGCAGCATCCGGTATATTCCGGACGAGGTTTATACTGCATTTGTAGAGCAGGTCAAGAGTCAGTCAGTCTTGTTTGGCGAGAACGTCAACAAGAATGTAGCCATCGTGTACAGCCCGCTGAATGGTACGGGGTTGAAGCCAGTGACCCGCACCCTGCAGGAGATGGGTTACACTAACATTACGGTGGTCAAGGAGCAGGAGCAGCCAGACGGACACTTTCCGACCTGTCCTTACCCGAATCCTGAGATCAAGGAAGCAATGGCACTGGGCATGGAGTATGCCAGGAAGTGCAACGCTGACCTGCTGTTGGCAACTGACCCGGATTGTGACCGTGTGGGTATTGCTGTCAAGAATAAGGCTGGAGAGTATGAGCTGCTGACCGGCAACCAGACAGGTATGCTGTTGCTGGATTACATTTGCAGTCAGCGCATCAAACACGGTAAGATGCCTGCCGACCCCGTCATGATCAAGACTATCGTGACGATGGATATGGGCGAGCAGATTGCCGCCCATTACGGACTGCGTACCGTCAACGTATTGACCGGCTTTAAGTTTATCGGCGAGCAGATTGGCAAGCTGGAACAGCTGGGGAAAGCAGACAGTTATGTGTTCGGCTTCGAAGAAAGCTATGGTTATCTGACCGGCTCTTACGTCCGTGACAAGGACGGCGTAGATGGTGCGTATATGATCTGTGAGATGTTCAGTTACTATGCCACCCAGGGCATCAGCCTGTTGGACAGGCTGGATGAACTGTATAAGACATATGGTTACTGCCTGAACACCCTGCACAGCTATGAGTTCGATGGCAGCGCCGGTTTTGCCAGGATGCAGAGCATTATGCAGGCATTCCGCGGTGGCATTAAGGAGTTTGGCGGCAAGAAGGTTGTCAGGCTGCTGGATTATGTACAGGGACTGGATGGACTGCCCAAGTCTGATGTGCTCAAGTTCCTGTTGGAGAATAACTGCTCTCTGGTGGTACGTCCTTCTGGTACCGAACCCAAGCTGAAAATTTATATTTCTGTCAGTGCTGAGAATAAAGAAATGGCAGAGGAAGTAGAAGATGAGATTGCTAAAACTGCAGAAAAGTGGATTTGTTGATTTTGAAAGGCTCCGTAAGGAGCCTTTCGGTGATAATTGGAGAAAAGTATACTGTTAATGTTTAAGAAGTAACGACAGTACACGAGGCCGTGCTCCTCTTTCGTATCGAAATCCAAGTGTGTGACGTATAATTTCCGGTAAATATAATTTTTCTCCATCGCGTGTCAGATAACCTGACTGAATCATAGATTTCTCTTCAGAAGCGGTAAGAGCATCTTCTTCCAAATTCATGGGAAGCGTCTTTTTTTCAGAGTTTTGTTCCTTTTTTAATTCTTCATTTAAATGGGCAAAAGAATCTAATGAGGAATTGACAGATTTTACAAATAATTGTTCCCAAAAACTCATCCAGTCAAGTTCTTTGGCTGCATTGGAATTCAAATCAATAGTATTATCAATGTAATCCGGTTTATAAATATAGGATCTAAGCAAAGAAAATTGTGTTGACTCTGCGCCAATATTGACGTATAATTGGCACAGGAGGAGTTGACATGGTTAAGATAAAAGAGTGGAGACAAGGACTGGGAATTACCCAAAAAGCTCTTGCTGATGCAGCAGGGCTGGATCTTCGCTGGGTTCAGAAATTGGAAGCCGGTGATATTGATATTCAAAACGTTACAGTAAAGAGATTTTCTCTTCTCATGAAAGGAATCAGCGAACTCTCCCAGCAGGTTTCGTGTCCATGTTCAATGAAATCAGATATAGAAACAGTGAATGAAATCCATGAAATGGTGGACAGACTTTTTAAGGAGGATTCAGCATGACGGGTGAAGCTACTCTTAGCAATGAGAAAAATTATACAGTATTTCGTTTTGGTAATCATGTGATTCGCTTTGCTGCACCGTATTCTTTGGAGCATTACACGGAAGTGAAAGAGTGGGATAACGGCTACTTGGTAGTGATGGCGAAGTATAAGCAGAATGCTGAACCGGAAGAAGAATACATTGATCTTGTACCGATTCTTCAAAATCTTTATTTTGATGCTGATAAATTTCTAGAACCAATAAAAGGAGTGAAGGTTGCAAATGGCTGATATTAAACAGGTTGCGGATGCGGCGGACATGATTGTGAACGGCTATGCGTTCACACGATGCACAGAGGGCTATCGCGTGTTGAATCTGAATCGCCCAGATCGTGCGGCAGTGTTTTCAAAAGATGGTAAGGTACTTGAAACAAGCATGGATGACATTGAAGTGCGTATTGCTGGAGATTATCTGGAGAAGAACCGTAAGTTTATGGAGGATTAAGATGCCGAAGTATTATGAATATAAAATTGCAGGATACTATTTGTACTTCACATCTTACTGTGTGATTGAGTGTATGCACGTTCATGCGAGTGACCGTAAATTAACCGAGGCAGGTTCGGCAAAGTTTTTTGTAAAAGACAACGGCGATACTGTGCTGCAGAATCGTGGTATTCTCAATGATAGAGAAATCAGAAAGATACAGGAGTTTATCAAACAGAACTATCAGGAAATGTACTTGAAGTGGTCAGAGTATAGCCATGAAGGCTACTATGGAAAAAACAATTAAGTATCGCAACATTGGGATCTTTTATATCTCCTTTCCTTATCATACTTATATTGCAATACGTATTTATACGTATGTCAATTGCTTCGTATGTTTTTCGTATTGTATATTGTGGTCTGATGGGAAGGCAATATGTGGAGTGCTTTGTTTACGACGGGCTATCTGACACAGACAGGAAAGAAAAGCCAGTATGTCAGGAGAAGGATAGTATTAACCCTGCCGGTTTCAAACTGACAGGGTATTTTTTTGTCCATTTTCAGAACAAAAACCTTGAAAAAGAATAAAAAATCTGTTAAAATAAGAACAATAAGTTCTAAAAAATACGAATAAATCAATACAAACAGGGAATAATAATCATAGACGTATTCCTTTATTTTTTACATCAGAAAAGCCCAAAATGTTCTTCTTGAAATCGTAGATTATCACACTAAGGGATTCAGTTTCTTTCGGATTCGATAATTTTCAACTACGGATAATTTTACATAATGTGACACATCTTGTCAATATTTATAAAGCAATCTGCTAAATTCTATGCTATTTTACCAAAGCATATTTATACTATCATTCGTTTTTATGAAATTTTTAATGAGGTTCATCCTTTAATTCGCCATATGGAGCTAAATGGCTTAGCTCATTCACCGTAAATAAAACCGTCACGCGGAAATTGAAAGGAGAACCACTAATTATGCCACGAAAAGGTGAAAACATTTACAAACGCAAAGATGGACGATGGGAAGGAAGATACATCAAAGCACGGTCAAAGACCGGAAAAGCTGTTTACGGATATGTATATGCCCCCACCTATAAAGAAGCAAAAAGAAAGCGTAGTCAAGCTATTATTAATATAGAAGCGAACCAGACTACTATCTGCAAAGTTTCCGAAACTACAATGCCAACATGTTTTATCAGAAAACTGGCAAATGACTGGATGAATTCCATACAGTCTCAAATCAAAAAGTCTTCTTATGTTAAATACTACAATATACTTCATACTTATATTCTTCCGGAATTTGATAATGTTCCATTAAGTGAACTCACTTCATCCCGGATTCAAAAATTCTGTGATGACCTTCTTACACATGGCAGCTCATCCGGAGAGGGACTCTCACCAAAGACGGTTCTAGACATTCTGTCTCTGGTGAGAAGTCTGCTCAGATATGCCCAGATTCAGGGATATCAGCCGCCAAGTACCGGAAAGGAGATCATCATCCGCCAGACTGCGCCGGATACAGTCGTAATTCCACGTTCCTCTCAGGACATTCTCTGCCGATATCTTTATGCCAACATGTCAGAACGCAATCTTGGGATTCTGCTGTGTCTTTTTACGGGAATGCGGGTTGGTGAAATCTGTGCGCTGAAATGGGAAGATTTTTCATTTCAGGAAAAATCTATCCATGTCCACAACACAATGCAGCGGCTGCAAATTCCAGATTCCACCACCGCACAGAAAACCCGTATTATGGTTACATCGCCCAAAAGCAAATGTTCTATCCGTACAATTCCAATTCCAGACAGTCTGATCCAGCTTATTCAAAAGGAATTTCCCAACCGTCAGGGATATGTTCTTGCCGCTGTAAATGAAAAATATATTGAACCCCGCACTATGCAGAAATATTTCCATTATGTACAGAAACAGTGTGGCCTGGTTCCTGTGAATTTCCATGCACTGAGACATACATTTGCCACACGCTGTATTGAACTCGGCTTTGATGTCAAGAGCCTGAGTGAAATTCTTGGACACGCTACTGTAAATATTACCCTGAACCGGTATGTGCATCCCTCCATGGAACTAAAGCAGCAAAACATGCAAAAGCTCTCCTGCCTGTTAACAGTCATATAATCTGGTCAAAAACCCCGAAGCTCCTGATAACTACAGGAGTTTCGGGGTTTTGTACCACTTAGTGTGATACTCTGTGGCTTCAGTTGGAAAATGAGGTGACCTCCGCCATGTTATTCGTGTACGAATGTACGGGAAATATTATCGCAGACTTTAAGAAATTTTACGACACCCAATTGTCAGAACAGGATAAGAAAAAAATTTTCATCCCCACCTATGACTGCATGAAAAGATACCAGGGTTCCTGGCATGTAGAGCAGAAACCACTGTTTACAGACTGCTTCTTCATAGAATGCAGGAACAAAGAGGAACTGAAAACCACACTGAGCAGACAGCACTGCTCAGACTCTCTGGCAGAAGCTGTCATGTCCGGCATAACACCCTTACGTCCGGAACAGGAAGAATTCCTGAAAGCACTGATGCAGCCGGATACAAAGACAATCTCAATGTCAACAGGCTACATCAAAGACGGCACAACTCATGTGACACAGGGACCCCTTCAGGGAAGAGAGAAATTTATCCGCAGAATTGACAGACATAAACGCCTTGCGTGGCTGGTACTCCCGGCGGGAGATGGACAGCAGGAACTGCGCACAGGTCTGGAAATTATTTCAAAAGGGTGATGCACAAATATGAAGATGAGAAAGAGAAATATGACAAATATAAATAAAGAATAAAAAAGCCGGAACATAAAAGACTGCGGCTTATTTGGTTTGTCCGAAGATATCAGACCAGATTGAAGATGCTTTAAAAAAAGAAAAAAGAAGGAGAAGATGAGGAAGAGCGTATGTATAGGAAAAAGTCAAGAGGATGGTATAAACACAAGGATTTCATACTTATAGATTTAATATGCTTATTCTTGTCCTTACTAATTGCACATCTGATTCGAAATGGTTCTGTTCAGAGTCTGTTCAGAGCGGGAATTTACCGCAATATGATAAGCTTCGTAATATTGGCGGATTTATTTCTAATCATTATTTTTGAATCTTACAAAGGAGTTCTGAGAAGGGGGCATTATCAGGAATTACATTCTGTTATCCGGCAGATGATTCTGCTGGAACTGGCAAGTGGTCTGTATCTGTTCACTGTCAGTGATGGACATAGTTTCTCAAGAACTGTTCTGTATCTAATGGGAGTATTTTATGTATTCCTTTCCTATGGCACAAGAATAGCATGGAAGAAACATCTGATCCATAAAATGGCAGAAGGTGGAGAGCATTCGTTATACATTGTAACGAACTATGATCAGGCAGCAAAAGTAATCCAGAATGTAAAAGAACACAATTACAATCGATATAACATCAATGGTCTGATAATCATTGATAAAAATGCAGTCGGCAGGAAGATTTCAGGAATTCCTGTAGTAGCAGAACTGGAGAATGCAGCATCCTATATCTGCCAGCAATGGGTAGACGAAGTCTTTGTAAATATAGATGAATCTTACTCATATCCGGATGAACTGATACAGGAATTGCTGGAGATGGGAATGGTAGTTCATGTAAATCTGGCAAAAGTGAAAAGTACTTCGGGACAGAAACAGTTTGTAGAAACAGTAGGCGGATATACGGTTCTGACAACCACTATGAACTATGCTACAGACAGACAGGCATTTGCCAAAAGAGCACTGGATATTCTGGGAGGACTTGTAGGATGTTTCCTTACAGGAATTATTTTTATTTTTGTAGCACCGGCTATTTACATCAGTTCGCCAGGTCCGATCTTCTTTTCACAGACACGAATTGGTCAGAATGGAAAACCATTTAAGATGTATAAATTTCGAAGCATGTACATGGATGCCGAAGAACGCAAAGCAGAACTTATGGCACAGAATAAAATGAGCGACGGGCGTATGTTCAAGCTTGACTTTGACCCACGTGTGATTGGAAACAAAATCCTTCCGGACGGAAGCAGAAAAACAGGAATAGGAGAATTTATCAGAAAAACATCCCTCGATGAATTCCCACAGTTCTGGAATGTATTAAATGGAGTCGGCGGTATAATAGAGCCAACCGAGAAAAAGCTTGATTTTACAGGGTTTTCGCTGGCTTGGCTAGGTTCCTTAGTATGATTCTTATGATTTGTCATTAGAGGAAACCAATCGTATTTCCAGCGGGAATATATATAATAAAGTGGTTTCCTGGATGCTTATTTTGACCCAATCATAAATAAGTAAATGAGAATCATAAATAATAGGAAGTAATGGCTGAGCCTGCGAATGTCCCTCAAAAGACGTTCACAGGTTATCTGTCGTTAGAGAAAAATATAAGAAATAAATGAGAAAAAAGAGATAAGAAAGTAGCCCTCGATTTTGTCGGGGGGGGGTACAGTAAGGGAGATATGAAATGATAGGAATATCAAAACGAAAGTGTACGATGGATACCCCAGTACATATTAATGGGAATGAAAAGAAAAAGAAAACTGAATATCGAAATTCTTATATCGCATATCTAAATATTCAAAATGTGATTCTCATGTGCTGCTTACTTGTGTTCGGGGTATGGCTATGGACGGAATTACATATCTCAACAAATCTTAACATATTCCGGATTAATGCTCTTCTTTGTGTAGCAATAATCCTATCTAGTTTTAAATCACTCAAATTTGAAGGCAATCTCTACAATTGTGGGGACGATTGTAGATTAACAAATAGATTACAAAAAAATGGAAGGGGAAAGAAAAAAATCTATGTATAGAAAAGATTCTGAAGGATGGTTAAAACACACAGATTTTATAATCTTAGACATGATCTGTTTGCAATTAGCGTATGTTCTGGCATATGCAATTAGCGGATATGGATTTAATCCATATGAAACAATTATTTATCGCAATATGGCAGTTTTCCTTGAACTGGCAGATCTGATTATGATTTTTGCGTATGGCACCATGAAAAGTGTATTAAAAAGAGGATACTATCGTGATTTTGTAGTTACGTTAAATCATGCGATTATGGTAGGTGCATTGGCAGTTTTATATTTATTCCTGCTTCAGCAGGGACAGGACTTTTCAAGATTAACATTGATGCTGACCATAATAATTTATTTAGTAATGACGTATATTGTCAGAGAACTTTGGAAAAAACTTCTGCGAAAACAGATGAAGGATGGCGGAGAACGTAAACTACTGATTGTAACATCAGAAGATGTGGCTGAACAAGTAGTGTTAAGTATGCAGGAAAACAATTATGCCAGATTCTCATTGGCTGGTGTAGCTGTAATTGATGCGGACTGGACTGGAAGAGAAATTCATGGAGTTCCGGTAGTTGCCAACGAAGAGACTGCAGCAATGTATGTATGTCAGGAATGGATTGACGAAGTTCTGGTTGTTGTTTCAGAAGTTCTTCCGTATCCGGCAGAGTTAATTGAGCAGTTATCAGAGACAGGAGTAACCATTCATCTTAATCTTGCAAAGATTACAAGTGTGCCAGGGAAAAAACAGTTTGTGGAAAAGGTTGGTGATTACACAGTCCTTACGACAAGTATCAATTATGCATCAACCAGACAGTTAATGTTAAAACGCTTAATGGATATTGCGGGTGGATTAGTTGGATGTATTTTTACCGGAATCATTTGTATTTTTGTCGGACCGGCAATTTATATTGCATCACCGGGACCAATTTTCTTTGCTCAGGAACGAGTTGGAAAGAATGGAAAGAAATTTAAAATGTACAAGTTCCGCAGTATGTATATGGATGCAGAAGAACGTAAGGCAGAGCTTATGAAAGATAACAAACTTGGAGATGGAAAGATGTTTAAACTGGACTTTGATCCTCGTGTTATCGGAAATAAGATACTTCCAGATGGGACACATAAGACAGGAATCGGTGATTTTATCAGACGAACAAGTTTAGATGAATTTCCGCAATTCTTTAACGTATTACGAGGCGATATGTCGATTATAGGTACTCGCCCACCCCTTATTTCAGAAACGAATCTGTATGAGCTTCACCATCGTGCAAGGCTAGCAATTAAGCCTGGAATCACCGGCATGTGGCAGGTAAGTGGACGAAGTGATATTACCGATTTTGAAGAGGTAGTTCGTCTTGATAAAGAGTATATCACAAACTGGAACATTGGGCTAGATATAAAAATATTGTTTAAAACGATATTGGTAGTCTTTAAGAAAGATGGATCAATGTAAATCCTACAAGCAGCCTATTTTATAGAGGGAATAAGCTGCAAAAGGATAAAAATAGATAAGTTATAAATATAAGGAGATTGCTATGCAGAAAGTAAATTTAGAGAATAAAACGGTTTTTATTACGGGTGTTGCTGGGTTTATAGGATCAAACTTAGCTGAGAGATTATTAAAAGAAGTAGAAGGAATAAAAATAGTTGGACTTGATAACATGAATGACTATTATGATGTTCGCTTAAAAGAATATAGATTAGAAAAACTTTCATCTAGTAAAATGTTTTCTTTTATAAAGGGAAATTTGGCAGACAAAGAAGTAGTCAATTCGATTTTTGAAAAGTATAAACCACAAGTGGTTGTAAACTTAGGGGCACAGGCAGGTGTAAGATATTCAATTACAAATCCAGACGCATATATAGAAGGTAATTTGATTGGGTTTTACAACATATTAGAGGGATGTAGACACTATCCAGTAGAACATTTGGTATATGCATCAAGTTCTTCTGTATATGGAAGTAACAAGAAAGTTCCATACAGTACAGAAGATAAAGTAGACAATCCTGTATCATTATATGCTGCAACAAAAAAAAGTAATGAATTAATGGCTCACGCATATTCAAAGCTTTATAATATTCCATCAACTGGTTTGCGTTTCTTTACTGTTTATGGACCAGCAGGAAGACCAGATATGGCATACTTTGGATTTACAAATAAATTATTAAAAGGTGAAACTATTAAGATTTTTAATTATGGAAACTGCAAAAGAGATTTTACTTACGTTGATGACATTGTGGAGGGTGTTGTACGAGTAATGCAAGGTGCACCAGAAAAGAAAAACGGGGAGGATGGCTTGCCAATTCCTCCATATGCTGTTTATAACATTGGAAATAACCATCCGGAGAATTTATTAGACTTTGTAGAAATTCTCCAGGAAGAACTTATAAGAGCAAAAGTATTACCAGAAGATTATGATTTTGAAGCACATAAAGAACTTGTTCCTATGCAACCAGGAGATGTTCCTGTAACATATGCTGATACAGAAGCATTGGAAAGAGATTATGGTTTTAAACCGTCAACAACGTTACGTGAAGGATTACGAAAATTTGCTGAATGGTATAAAGAATTTTATATGTAAGTTGAGATTTGATAGTTGAAAGAGAGGTAAATCAAAAATGAGAGAATTTAAAGATTTAAAAATTGCAGTTGCTGGAACAGGTTACGTTGGATTATCTATTGCTACTTTATTGAGCCAGCATCATCAGGTTACAGCAGTAGATATTATTCCAGAAAAGGTAGATTTAATTAATAATAAAAAATCTCCAATTCAGGATGACTACATTGAAAAATATTTAGCAGAAAAAGAGTTGAATTTAACAGCAACATTAGATGCGAAAGAAGCATATAGTGACGCTGATTTCGTTGTTATTGCGGCTCCAACAAATTATGACAGTAAGAAGAACTTTTTTGATACTTCTGCAGTAGAGGCAGTTATCAAATTAGTTATTGAATATAATCCAGAAGCAATTATGGTTATCAAATCTACAATTCCAGTTGGATATACAACAAGCGTTAGAAAAAAGTTTCACTGTGATAACATTATCTTCAGTCCAGAATTCTTAAGAGAAAGTAAGGCGTTATATGATAACTTATATCCAAGCCGTATTATCGTTGGAACAGATATTGATAATGCACGTTTGGTAAAAGCTGCTCATACATTTGCAGAACTTCTTCAGGAAGGTGCTATTAAAGAAGATGTAGATACATTGTTTATGGGATTTACAGAAGCAGAAGCTGTTAAATTATTTGCGAATACATATCTTGCCCTTCGTGTTTCTTACTTCAATGAATTAGATACATATGCAGAAATGAAGGGATTAAATACACAGCAGATTATTAACGGCGTGTGTCTTGATCCACGTATTGGAACACATTATAACAATCCATCTTTTGGTTATGGCGGATACTGCTTACCAAAGGATACGAAGCAATTACTTGCTAATTATGCAGATGTTCCAGAAAATCTTATTGAGGCAATTGTTGAATCTAACCGAACAAGAAAAGACTTTATTGCAGAGCGTGTGTTAGAGATTGCTGGAACATATGAAGCGAATGACGACTGGGACGAAAGTAAAGAAAAAGATGTTGTAGTTGGCGTATATCGTCTTACTATGAAGAGCAATAGTGATAACTTCCGTCAGAGTTCTATTCAGGGGGTTATGAAGAGGGTTAAAGCGAAAGGTGCTACGGTTATCGTCTATGAACCAACATTAAAAGATGGTGAAAAGTTCTTTGGAAGTAAAGTGGTTAATGATTTAGATGAGTTTAAGAAACAGAGTCAGGCAATTATTGCGAATCGTTATGATAGTTGTTTGGATGATGTAAAAGATAAAGTTTACACAAGAGATATTTTCCAGAGAGATTAAAAAGGAGAAACAGAAACATATGAAGGGAATTATTCTTGCCGGAGGTTCTGGCACAAGACTGTATCCGTTAACAATGGTAACTTCTAAACAGTTACTGCCTATTTATGACAAACCAATGATTTATTATCCTATGTCTGTATTGATGAACGCAGGTATCAGGGATATTTTAATTATCTCTACACCGGCAGACACACCAAGATTTCAGGATTTATTAGGGGATGGACACCAGTTTGGTGTGAATCTTCAATATGCTATACAGCCTAGTCCGGATGGACTTGCTCAGGCGTTTATCATTGGGGAAGAGTTTATTGGTGATGAGCCAGTGGCAATGGTTCTTGGTGATAATATTTTTGCAGGTCATGGATTAAAGAAGAGATTACAGGCAGCGGTTGAGAATGCAGAAACAGGAAAGGGTGCTACAGTATTTGGCTACTATGTAGATGACCCGGAACGTTTTGGAATCGTAGAGTTTGATCATGAGGGAAAGGCTATTTCTATCGAGGAGAAGCCAGAACATCCAAAGAGTAATTACTGTGTGACCGGTCTGTATTTCTATGATAATCGTGTTGTGGAGTATGCAAAGAACTTAAAGCCAAGTGCAAGAGGCGAACTTGAGATTACAGATTTAAACCGTATCTATTTAGAAGATAACAGCTTAAATGTAGAACTTCTTGGACAGGGATTCACATGGTTAGATACTGGAACACACGAATCTTTAGTGGATGCAACGAACTTTATCAAGACAGTAGAGCAGCATCAGCACAGAAAGATTGCCTGCTTAGAAGAAATTGCCTACTTAAATGGATGGATTTCTAAAGAGGAAGTTCTGAAAGTTTATGAAGTCTTAAAGAAAAACCAGTATGGACAATATCTGAAAGACGTACTGGATGGAAAATATCAGGAACATTTGTATTAAGAAAGAAGAGGATAGAAGAATGACAATTATCGTAACCGGAGGAGCCGGATTTATTGGAAGTAACTTTGTATTTCATATGTTAGATAAATATCCTGATTATAGAATTGTATGCGTGGACAAGCTTACATATGCAGGAAACTTATCTACTTTAGCACCAGTAATGGATAACCCTAATTTCCGTTTCTGTAAGATTGATATTTGTGACAGAGAAGCAATCTATAAATTATTTGAAGAAGAACATCCAGACATGGTTGTGAACTTTGCAGCAGAGTCTCATGTAGACCGTTCTATTGAAAATCCTGAGATTTTCTTAGACACAAACATAAAAGGAACTGCTGTTATGATGGATGCCTGCCGTAAGTACGGTATCAAGAGATACCATCAGGTAAGCACTGACGAAGTTTACGGAGATCTTCCATTAGACAGACCGGACTTATTCTTTACAGAGGAGACACCGATCCATACAAGTTCTCCATACAGTAGCTCAAAGGCAGGAGCAGACTTATTAGTACTTGCTTACCACAGAACTTACGGACTGCCTGTAACAATCAGCCGTTGCTCTAACAACTATGGACCATATCATTTCCCAGAGAAGTTAATCCCGTTAATGATCGCCAATGCTTTAGCAGATAAGCCATTACCTGTTTATGGCGAAGGATTAAATGTTCGTGATTGGCTCTATGTAGAGGATCATTGCCGTGCGATTGATTTAATCATCCATAACGGACGTGTTGGGGAAGTTTATAATGTTGGCGGTCACAACGAAATGAAGAATATCGATATTGTAAAGATTATCTGTAAAGAACTTGGAAAGCCGGAAAGTTTGATTACTCATGTAACAGACCGTAAAGGTCATGATATGCGTTACGCTATTGACCCAACAAAGATTTACAATGAATTAGGCTGGCTTCCAGAGACAAAATTTGAAGATGGAATTAAAAAGACAATTCAGTGGTATTTAGATAACAAAGAATGGTGGGAAACAATCATTTCAGGTGAATATCAGAATTACTACGAAAAAATGTATGGCAATAGATAAGAGTATTAGGAGCGATAAGAAATGAAAGTATTTGTAACAGGTGTGGCAGGCCAGCTTGGTCATGATGTCATGAATGAATTAAGTAAAAGAGGTTATGAAGGAATCGGCTCTGACATCGCTCCAGAATATTCTGGAGTGCAGGACGGAAGTTCCGTTACAACAATGCCTTATGTTTCTTTAGACATTACAGATAAAGAAGCAGTAGAAAAAGTTCTCACAGAACAGAAACCAGATGTTGTTGTCCACTGTGCAGCATGGACGGCAGTAGACCTCGCAGAAGACGATGATAAAGTGGAAAAAGTTCGTGCTATCAATGCCGGTGGAACAGAAAATATCGCTAAAGTCTGCAAAAAGCTTGATGCTAAAATGGTTTATATTTCCACAGACTATGTGTTTGACGGACAAGGTACGCAAGCCTGGTTACCAGACTGTACTGACTACAAACCATTAAACGTCTACGGTCAGACAAAGTTAGAAGGTGAACAGGCAGTAAGCGGTAACCTCGATAAATATTTCATTGTCCGCATTGCCTGGGTGTTTGGAGTAAATGGAAAGAACTTCATCAAAACAATGCTTAACGTAGGAAAAACACACGATACAGTTCGTGTCGTATCCGACCAGATTGGAACACCAACCTACACTTACGATTTAGCAAGACTTCTTGTAGATATGATTGACACTGATAAATATGGCTACTATCATGCCACAAACGAAGGTGGTTATATTTCTTGGTATGATTTTACCTGTGAAATCTTTAAACAGGCAGGCTATACCACAAATGTAGTACCTGTAACAACAGAAGAATATGGCTTATCCAAAGCAGCCCGACCATTTAACAGCAGATTAGATAAGTCTAAACTTGTAGAAGCAGGATTTACACCATTGCCAACATGGCAGGATGCGTTAAGCAGATATTTAAAAGAAATCGAATATTAGAAATTTGAGATAAAGAAGGAAGTAATAAAAATGGGACAGATAAAAGTAACAAAAGCACCAATCGAAGGATTATATGTAATTGAACCAACCGTTCACGGAGATGACCGTGGCTATTTCATGGAAACCTATAATCTTAATGACATGAAAGAAGCCGGACTTGATATGAACTTCGTACAGGATAACCAGAGCATGAGTACCAAAGGTGTGTTACGAGGACTTCATTTCCAGAAACAGTACCCACAGGGCAAGCTCGTAAGAGCTATCAAGGGTCGTGTATTTGACGTGGCTGTAGATTTACGTTCCGATAGTAAAACATATGGACAGTGGTATGGTGTAGAGCTTACAGAAGAGAACAAGAAACAGTTCTATATCTCTGAAGGCTTCGCTCATGGATTCTTAGTATTAAGTGATACAGCAGAGTTCTGTTATAAATGCACGGACTTCTATCATCCGGGAGACGAAGGCGGACTTGCATGGAACGACCCTGAAATCGGAATTGAGTGGCCGGAATTAGTTGGAGAATATAATGGAACAGCTTCCGCAGAGGGATATACGTTAAAAGATGGAACAAAACTGAATTTGTCTGACAAGGATCAGAAGTGGGTTGGAGTGAAAGATACGTTTAAATTTTAAGATTATAGAGAGTAGGAAGTAGTATGCAACAAGAGAAAAGTGTACAGCATGTTTTTTTAGTAGGTGCTAAAAGTTTGGGTGCCTACGGCGGATATGAAACATTTGTGTATAAACTTACAGAATACCATCAGAATAATAAGAATATTAAATATCATGTAGCATGTAAAGCTAATGGAGATGGTTGTATGGATGAAACAAAACTTGATGGAGTCACTAGGATATCTGATACAGAATTTGAATTTCAAAATGCTCATTGTTTCAAAATACATATTCCTCAGATTGGTGCGGCACAAGCTATATATTATGATATTGTCGCATTAAATGAATGTTGTAAATATATAGAGAAAAATAAAATTGAACATCCTATTGTATATATCATGGCATGCAGAATTGGTCCATTTGCAAGATATTTTTATAAAAGAATTCATAGATTTGGTGGGGTAGTGTATCTGAATCCAGATGGTCATGAGTGGATGCGAGCAAAATGGAGTAAGCCAATTCGAAAATATTGGAAGATTTCAGAACAAATGATGGTAAAGTGGTCAGATCTTGATATATGTGACTCAATTAATATCGAAAAATATATTCATGAGTGTTATGACAAAAAGGGGATACATGGAAGAAGCCCTAAAACGACATTTATTGCTTATGGAGCTGATTTGACTTTAAGCAAATTAGCTGATGATGATAAAAAACTCTTAGATTGGTATAAAGATAAGAAACTTTCAAAGAAGAATTATTATCTTGTTGTTGGAAGGTTTGTACCGGAAAATTCGTTTGAAGTAATGATTAGGGAGTTTATGAGATCAAACTCAAAAAAAGATTTTGCTATTATTACAAACGTAAATGAAAAGTTTCTAAACGAATTAGAAGAAAAATTACATTTTAAGAGTGATAAGAGAATTAAATTTGTTGGAACAGTTTATGATCAAGAACTTTTAAAAAAGATAAGAGAAAATGCGTATGCATATTTTCATGGGCATACAGTAGGAGGAACAAATCCTTCTTTAATTGAAGCATTGGGAAGTACCGACTTAAATTTGCTAGTAGATGTTGGATTCAATAAAGAAGTTGCGGAGAATTGTGCTTTATATTGGAATAGAGAACCAGGAAATCTTGCAGAACTAATTGATCATGCAGATAATATGAGCGGTGATGAAATTTTAAATCTAGGAAAAAAGGCTAAAAGACGTGTCGCAGAAGAATATACTTGGGAAAAAATATGTGATAAGTATGAGAAAGTTTTTTTGTAAATGTCGATTAGGCAAAATAGCGGAGAATAAACATGGGTTGTGGAAATTATTATGCAGCTGTTGTTATATATAATCAATACTGTAAAGATTCAATTACATGCAAAAATTTGAAAGATATTTGTAAAACAGAATCTGACATAAAGATAATTATTGCTGATAACAGTACTCAAGAAAAAATAAAAAAGGCAAATAGATTACAGTGCGAAGAGTATCAATGGGAATATAGAGATATGGAAGGAAATAAAGGATTATCTGTTGCATATAATCGAATAATAGAAAAACTTCCAAGATTAAATAATGAAGATTGCATTATATGGTTTGATGATGATACCGATATTACAGGAGAATATTTTCAAGAATTAAGAAAGTGTATTAATGAAAATCCTAAAGCGGAAATTTTTGTTCCTGTAATACGAGGTTTAGATGGGAAAATTTATTCTCCAAATGAAAGAGGATTTTTTAGAAATCATTTTATAAAAAGTAGAAATGAGCTAATTAGAAATAAATATTTTAACGCAATCAATAGTTGCATGGCAGTAAAAACAAAAATATATGAAAATTATCATTATGATGAAAAATTGTTCATGGATATGGTCGATCAGAAATTTTGCCTTGATATGTCAGAAGTTAATAAGAAATTTGCAATAATAAATGTAGAAGTTGTGCAAAATTTCTTTCAAAGAAGTAATAATTTAACAGTCGAAAAGGTATGGACTCGATATAATATTAGAATTAGAGATTTCATGAATTATGCAAATACAGATGTATTTCATCGGTGGCTTGGAGTTGTTAAAGTTGCTCTTTGGGGAATTGATATGGCAATTAGATGTAAAACATTAAAAATATTTTTTATGTGTATTCATAAAAGTATAGAATGTGCAGTGGAATTGTCAAAGTCTACTAAAAAGAAACAAGGAGAATAAAAGAATGTCACAAGAAACTTGGGATAACGCTCTAATAAAAACTAATAGAGAGTATTTGGATAATTATTATCAAAATAATATGGGAAAGGATAAAGACTCAACTATTACAAAAAGCTTACGGGTGTTAAAAGGATTTGGAATAAAAGGATTTATAGAAAAAGTTCAAAAAAAAGCTAAGACAGATACACAATATATGTCAAATTATGATGAAGAATTGTGTAAGCCAATTCAATGGGGAAAAAAGAAAATTGCAGTTTATACAGCAATTATTGGTAAGTATGATAAATTAGAAGAACCTAAATTCGTAAGTCCATATTGCGATTATTTTATTTTTACGGATGCAGATATTCCAACTAATTCGGTGTGGAAAAAAAGAGATTTGCCGACAACTAAAGAATATTTGAAACTTGGCAATTATCAAAGAGCAAAATATTTCAAAATATTTCCACATAAACTTTTTCCGGAGTATGATTATTCTATATGGGTTGATGGTAATATAACTATTATTGGTGATTTGGCACCTTTTGTGGATAGAATGAGAAATAAAGCTATGGCAGAGTTTAAGCATCCTAATAATGATTGCATATATGATGAAGCATATTCGATTGTATCCCAAGGGAAGGCACAAGGAAAAGCAGTAAGAAAACAAATAGAGCAATATAAGAAAGATGGGTTTCCAGCTCACTATGGTTTATTTGAAAATTCATTTATTGTTCGAGAACATAATGATGAGAGATGTATTCGCCTTATGAATATGTGGTGGAAGCAGATGGAACAATTTACATGGCGTGATCAGCTTAGCTTGAGCTATGTATTGTGGAAATCTGGGTATGGAATAGATTTTGAAGAAATATTGGGACCTTGCTGGAGATGGAACCCTAGACTTCGACAAAATGATCATATTTAAGAAAGGTGTAAGTATGAAAAAAGTAGTTTTTGTTAATTCTAGTCTGTCTGGCGGGGGATCTGAAAGAGTAATGACTCTTTTGGCTAATCAAATGGCAGAAGATGGATATGATATTATTATGCTATTATGCGTGCATAATGAAGAGGTTTATAAACTTAATGAAAAAGTAAAATCTTTTTATTTAAAAGAAAATAATAGCAATGGATTAAATATGCGATTAACGCGATTAAAAGAACTTCGTTCAAAGATAAAGGAAGAAAAACCAGATGTTGTAATATCTTTTATGAGCCAAATTAATATGTATTCTTTAATTGCAACAATTGGACTTAATGCTAAAGTAATTGTATCAGAAAGAGCAGATCCAAAGCAGAGATCCAAGGTACATAGGATAGTAGAAAGTATATTATATACCATTTTTGCTGACAATGTAGTGTTTCAAACAGAGTTTGTAAAAAAATATTTTAATTTATTTATTCAAAAAAAATCTGAGGTCATAGCTAACCCGATAGATGTAAGTATACTTCCAGTATATAAAGGAAAAAAAGAAAAACATATAGCAGGTATTGGTAGATTAACTAGTCAGAAAAATTTTGAATTATTAATTAATGCGTTTAGTGAGTTTGATAAGAAAGTTAGTGGATATACATTACATATTTTTGGTGATGGTCCGTTATTGAATAGATTAAAAAAATTAGTTGATGAAAAACAATTAACTCAGAAGGTTATTTTCCATGGGTATGTGAAAAATATTGCAGAGCAAATTTGTAAATACAATATGTACGTTTCAACATCGAATTTTGAAGGAATATCAAATGCAATGTTGGAGTCAATGGCAATGGGAATTCCAACGATATGTACAGATTGTCCTGTGGGAGGAGCAAGAATGATGATTAAAAATGGTGTAAATGGATTATTAATACCGATGAATGATCAAGCTGCTCTCGTAGATGCAATGCTTAGAATTGCGGATGATAAAAACGTAGCTCAAAACATTTCAGATGCTGCAATTCAAATTGGAAAAGAACTAGATTTAAAAAAAATTGCAAATAAATGGGAAAAATTGGTAGAAGGAGGTTCGTATAGAGAATGATTTCTAAAATAAAACAAGCAATAGTTAGAAAAGGATTATTACGAGTTATACCAGATTCAGTGTATTTAAAAATATTATACAGATGTAAGATGGGCAGGAGCCTGGATTTAAAAAATCCGTCATCCTATACTGAAAAATTACAATGGCTTAAGCTATATAATAGAAATGAATTATTTACGACTTTAGTAGATAAGTATAAGGTGCGAGAATATGTAAAAAGACAAATAGGAGAAGAATATTTAATCCCCTTAGTTGGGGGACCTTGGAATAAGGTAGAGGATATTCCTTTTGAAGAATTGCCTAAATCTTTTGTACTAAAAACAACACATGATTCAGGTGGAGTTGTTATATGCAAAGATAAAACACAATTAAATTTAGATGAAGCAAAAAGAAAAATAAATTATAGCTTGGAAACTAATTTCTATTGGAGATATAGAGAGTGGCCATATAAGAATGTAAAACCGTGTATAATTGCGGAGAAATATATGGTAGATGAATCAGGGTATGAGTTAAAAGATTACAAATTTTTTGTGTTCGATGGAAAAGTAAAAGCACTGTTTATTGCTACTGATAGAATGTCAGATACAGATACATGCTTTGATTTTTTTGATAGGGATTTTAATCATTTACCAATAGTAAATGGACATCCAAATGCTAAACATGTGATCGAAAAACCGGATAAATTTGAAGAAATGATAGAACTTGCAGAAAAATTAGGACGTGGTTTTTCACATGTGAGAATAGATTTATATAATATTAATGGAAGAATTTATTTTGGAGAATATACATTTTTCCATTTCAGTGGAATTACTCCATTCGAACCCGTAGAATGGGATTATGAATTTGGCAAATGGCTAACTTTACCAGGGAGGAAGATTAAATGAATGGAAAGGGAAGATTAAAACTTGATAAGACTGCCTTATTTAGCCTTCTTATTGGAGTTGGTATTTTTTTATTTAATTCTACTTTAAGAAATCAAATTAGTCAGTCAATTATCATGTCATTTAATATTCCAGTATATATAGCTTTTTTATTTTTTCTGCCTAAATCATCGGGCATTACAAAAGTTTCGAGAAGATTTGTAAGCAGAGGAGTACTCACTTGGTTGATATTGTTGCTGATTATGTTTTTGAGTATGATGTACAGTGGATCTGTGCGATTTACGTTTATTATTTCGATAGCAATTCCGGTAATCATAGGATTTATCGAGTTAAAAGATAGTAATGATATAATAAGAATTTTCTCTATTTGGACTAGAATATTGAATTTTATCTTGTTGATAGTAGCTATTGGTGGAATCATAGATTTAATTTCGGGATATTCTGTTACGAAATTTTTTACTGAATTTTATCATACGGAAGCTATTTTACAAATGAGAATAGATGAACCTAACCGTATTATTTCTGTTTTAGGTCATCCGTTATTTGCATCAGAAATTGGTTTGATTGGCTGTATATGCAATTATATTGATATAGTTTCTTTAAAAACAACCAAGCATCAGATTTTTGGGTTTGCAATTAGCATCGTAGTGATTGCATTATGCGGAAGTAAAATTGCTTTTGTGCTTGCATTATTTCTTATGCTGATGTTAAATCTTGAGAATAGAAAAATACGAAATTTTTTATTATTGATTATCATTATTTATATTATGTATTCAATTGGATTGTTTGATGTTGTAATTGAGCGTTTTGCTAATGGTATAAAATCAGGGGATTTAACTACGGGACGAAATGTTCGATTATTGGAATTATATGGTGCGGGAACATTGGATTTTAAATTTTTTGTAGGGCATGGAAGAGAACTTAATGAACATTTTATTATTGCCCTTGAATATCCGGCATTACGATTAGCATATAGATATGGGATATTTTATACTATTTGTCTTTTTGGAGTTATTTTTGCATACCCATTAATAATAATTTTACGAAGAAAACAGCTATTTCTGTTTTGGGCATTATTGTGCTTAATTATAGATGTAAATACTTTCAGTGGATTAACGTCAACTGGAGACGGAATGTTATTGTTTAATATAATGTTGTTTCTTTTCATGAATCTTTCAAAAAAGATTTATTATGAAGCATATAGTAAGAAATAAATCCGAAAACAAGAAGGAGAATGAATGAAATGAAAATCTGTGTATTAAGTCAGAGTTTATATACATTAGGAGGAATTCAAAGAGTATTGGCAACGTTATTTAATAAAATGATAGATAATGAAGAAATAGAAATAACTGTGATGATGCCTCTGCTTCCAAATGAAAGTAATATTTTTGGATTAAGTGATAAAGTAAACATTATTAATACAATAGACTATGAAAATAAAAATATATCAACTATATTTTTTAGAACATTAAGAAAAATAAATCAGAAAACAATGATTTTTAGCAAACTTGGTTGTGACAATTTACTGAAAAAATTTGTATTACTGCCAGGGTTGGAACAGAAATATTTGAATATAATAGGTGATAAATATGATGTAGTTATTGGTGTTGGATCTTGGTATTCTTTGTTATTGTCATATATAGCACCTAAGATTAATGCTATTACAGTAGGATGGATGCATTCAACCTATGAGTCATATTTTAATAATAACAAAGCTTTATCTTGCGGATTTTCAGAAGTATTCAAGTATAGTTCTCAAAATTTAGATGAATTTTTAGTACTTACTAATAGTGATAAAGAAGTATTTGATAAAAAATTAAATCAAAATTCTAAAGTTTTGTATAATCCTGTTGATGATACATTTTTTTCTGGTGGACGTAAGTTTAATGGAAAGCATAAGTTACTTTTTGTAGGGAGACTTACTATCCAACATAAAGGACTTGATTATTTAATATCAATAATAAAAGAAGTGTCTAAAGTTTATCCAGATGTAGAACTTACAATTGTAGGGGATGGACCAGATAGAACTACTTTAGAAAAAATAGTACATGATAATGGCTTGGAAAAAAATGTATGTTTTCAGGGACAAAGTTCAAATGTTAAAAAATATTATGATGATGCAAATATTGTCTTGGTTCCCTCAAGATGGGAGGGATTTGGTGTAGTGTTAATTGAAGCTATGGCATGTGGTACACCAGTAATTGCGTTTGAAAATAAAGGACCAAATGAAATAATTTCTAATAATATAGATGGAATTTTAATTAAACAGTATGATGTAGAAGAGTTTTCAAATAAAATTATTACATTACTTGATGATTCAGAACGGTGGGAGAGAATGTCAGAACAGGCATATAAAAAAGCCTGTAATTTCTCGGCTAAAAGGACAGTTGACCGTTTTATAGATTATATTACACATAATAAAGAGGAATAGACTATATGGGAGAACGAACAAAAAATACCAAAAGAAATATTGTAAGTGGACTTATTAATAGAATTATTTCAATTCTTCTTCCTTTTTTGATTCGAACGGCGATACTGTATATTTTAGGAGCACAATATATGGGATTAAATAGCCTTTTTACATCTGTGCTCCAAGTATTAAATTTGGCTGAATTGGGATTTTCCAGTGCTATTGTATTTAGTATGTATAAACCTATTGCTGAGAATGATACAGAAATGATCTGTGCATTAATGAACTATTACAAGAAAGTTTATTCTTGTATTGGAACCGGAATTTTAGTGGTAGGATTGGCAATAGTGCCCGTTATTACTAAATTAATTAATGGAAGCTGGCCGGCAGATATTAATATATATCTTTTGTATTTGATTTATTTGTTTAACACCGTGTTGAGTTATTTTCTGTATGCATATAAGAGTGCGTTATTAAATGCTGTTCAAAGAATTGATATTGTTAATAAAGTTCAGTTAATAACATTGTCAGGGCAATATATTTTACAATTATTAGCTCTGCTTTTATTTAAAAATTATTACTGCTATATTTTAATTACGCCTATTTCAACAATTGCATGTAATTTAATAACTGCGAGATATGCGGATCGCCTTTTCCCAGAGTACCAATGCAAAGGAAAGCTTGATGAAAAATCTAAAAAAGGTATTTATAAACAAATTAGTGGGCTTATGTTAAGTAAATTGAGTGATACATCGAGAAATTCATTTGATAGTATTGTTTTGTCTACTATGTTTGGTCTTACTGTTGTTGCAATATATAATAATTATTATTATATATATAGTGCATTATATGGAATAATGTTGACAATTACTCAAGCTATGCAAGCAAGTGTCGGAAATAGTATTGCATCAGAAGATGTAAATAAAAATTATATGGATCTAAGAAAATTTTCATTTTTATTTGCATGTATAGCATCAGTATGTACAGTATGTATGCTGTGTATATACCAACCGTTTATGAAGTTATGGGCAGGTAATGATATGCTATTAAGTAGTGCTAATATGCTATTGTTTTGTATATATTTTTATCTGATTAATATGAATAACTCAAGAAATTTATATTTCAGCGGCAATGGATTATGGTGGAAAGCAAAAACTACATTTATTGCTGAAGCATTAGGAAACTTAATATTAAATATTACTTTAGGGGTTGTATTTGGTATAACAGGTGTATTATTGGCTACTATTATAACGATTTTTGTATTTAATTTTGTAATAAGAACTAATATTTTATTTAAAGAATATTTCAAAAAGTCAGCCAAAAAATTCTATATGGAACATTTGTTATACAGTATTGAAACAATATTAAGTGCAATCTTGAGCTATATGGCATGTAGTAGTTTAACAATACAAGGTATAATTGGGATTATTATGCGTGGAGTAATATGCGTGATTATTTCTGGAATAATAATGGTAGTTCTTAATTTAAAAAATCCTTTTTTAAAGGAAAGTTTAATAATGATGAAAAAGATGTTACATAGATAAGGGAGAATGCATATGAAATTATTATCAAAAGTGAATAGATTTATTTTCAATTATGCAAGAGCATTTGGAATGTTTGATATTCTTTCAGATGAGCAGTTTATTAGATTGCTTTGGAAAAGAAAATTTCATAGTTCAATTAATTTAGATAATCCTACTTCTTTTAATGAAAAGTTACAATGGCTTAAGTTGCATGATAGAAAAGCAGAATATACTACAATGGTAGACAAATATAAAGCAAAAAAATGGATTGCGGATAAATTGGAAAGCGAAGAGTTTATTATAAAAACATATAATGTATGGGATAAATTTGAAGATATAGATTTTGATACATTGCCAGAAAAATTTGTTTTAAAAACAACCCATGACAGTGGAGGGGTTGTTGTATGTAAAAATAAACAAAAGCTTGATACAAATAAAGCTAAAAAGATAATAAATAAATCGTTACATCGTAATTATTATAAATGGGGACGAGAATGGCCTTATAAAAATGTAAAACCTAGAATAATTGCAGAGGAATATTTAGAAGAAAAAGTACATACTGAAATAGAGGGGTTAACAGATTATAAGTTTTATTGCTTTAATGGAGAACCTAAATTTCTTTATGTTTCAAAATCTAATTTTGTTAATGGTAGAAAAAGAGATTTGATGTCATTTTATGATCTTGATTGGAAATTAGCACCTTTTCAGAGAGAAGATCATGAAAATTTGCCATATACACCTAAAAAACCTATAGAATTTAAAAAAATGATTGAATATTCGAAAAAACTTTCGGAAGGAATTCCCTTTTTAAGAGTTGATTGGTATGAAATTGATGGTAAATTGTATATTGGTGAATTAACGTTTTATCCTGGGGCAGGTTTTGGTGAGTTTTCGCCAAAAAAATATAATTATGAAATAGGAAATTGGCTTGATATTTCAAATATTGAGAGGAAAAATTAATAATATTTTGAATGATGAATAGAATGATGGAAGTACTTAGTAAAACAGTGTATAATGTATTATCAGCATTATATCAGCCTTTTTGGGCTGCTGTTCTCTTTGCGTTTTTTTTCATGTTCTTATATGTGTACGCAAAAGAACATAAGTGGAAAAAGAGTAACTTTATTCAAAATATGTTTGTAACCTGGTGGACAGCATTTAAAAGCTCAAGCTGTTTTCGCTGGACGTTTCTATTAGCCTTTTATACAGCGATGATACTGTTGAGAACGGTATTGAATCGTAAAATATGGTTTGATCCACTTGGAAAACTCTTTGGTGGTTGGGGACTACATGAAGATGGTCAATTTACAACAGAATCAATAGAAAATTTTATGCTATTTATACCTTTTTCTGTTTTACTATTATGGGCTTTTCATCAAGAATTACTTGGAGAGAATACCAAACTATTTGGATGGCAATTTATGACTCAAAGTATTTAATTAAGTGGCCAATAAAAAATTTTTTGAAGCAGATTTTTGTTGATATATTAACTATAGTAGTTGGTTTTTTTGCGACAAGAATGATTACTATGCAAAAAAGTTCATATTTTGCATGGATTGTTCTTGTAATAAAGATGGCAGTTATATGGGTTATTATTACTGTAGTTATTAATTTGATTTTTTATCGTTCTAAAATAGTTGATATGCTTAAAAAATATTAAATAAAAAATATAAAAGTATTGAGAGATAATAGATTTTTTGATTTTTAAGTCTAACTATAAATAGATAAGAGGTGGAAGTATTAGCTATTCGACAGAAAATATGTGGGAAAATATAATATTTGATTTTAAACAACCTATAAGTTACTTGCTTCCAGCCATAATTGTTACCATAGCAGGTATTCTCATATATAAAATATATAAAAAAGAAGAAGCTAAAATATGCCCATCTTGTGTTCTTCTTATAATCTACATAGAAATTCTTATGCAGATAACTTTTTTCTCACGAGAACCGGGAAGTCGCAGGCAAATAGATTTAGATTTATTTGAAACATGGGGGCATACAGCTATAACCCATGCCTATTTTATAGAGAACATTATCATGTTTATTCCTTTTGGAATTTTAGCCCCAATAGTGTTTAAGCAAATGAGAAAGGTGGGAATCTGCGGATTAACAGGTTTCCTGTTCTCATGTGGAATTGAGATTAGCCAGCTTATTACTCAGCGAGGTTATTGTCAGTTAGATGATGTAGTTACAAATACGGTAGTGATGCTGGCAGGATGGGTAATCTGGAGAGTATTAGATAGAATGATAAATAAAAAGAATGAGGAGAGTATTTAATATGAAAACAACCTTAGTTATCATGGCAGCCGGAATCGGTTCTCGATTCGGCGGTGGAATTAAACAACTTGCTCCAGTTGGTTTAAATGGAGAGATCATCATGGATTATTCTATTCATGATGCAATTGAGGCAGGCTTCAACAAAATAGTTTTTATTATCCGTAAAGATATTAAGGACGCATTTAAAGAAGCAATCGGTGATCGTATTGAAAAGATTTGTAAAAATCTTGATGTAGAGATTGCCTACGCATACCAGGAATTAAGTGAACTTCCAGAAGGAGTGGAACTTCCTGCAGGACGTATTAAACCATGGGGAACAGGACAGGCTGTTCTTGCTTGTAAAGAAGTCCTGCATGAGCCATTTGCAGTTATAAATGCAG